>JGI24158J21664_10007069_pt1 | contig 14860 bp, 12 predicted proteins | sample Ectturendosymbi3_FD_21664 | JGI IMG/M metagenome (IMG submission 21664) | reverse complement strand
CAATGAAAGTTTGGTGGAGCGGCAAATAATAATCCAACGAGCAACCCTTCGTTAGTCTTTGCTCAGCTTCACACCATTGAACACTTGCCTGAAAGTGACAACTGGATTTTTCATGCTCAGCTATGCGCACACTTGCACTGGACCAAAATTTTTTTTTGGGGGGAAAAAATTCAGATAGATCAATAGCAAACAAATGTATCGAAACCTCTGTACCCGAATTTTCAGGAATTTCACCCGAATTTTTGACAAACCAAAACTTTTGGGGGTGCACTTGCCCCATAGACGTAGCCAGGGGGGACAAAGGGGTCATGCCCCCCAACTTTTTTCAAAAGATAGTCATTTTGTGCTTTGAGAGGCGTTTTTCCAAACAAAATAGTGTTATTCGCCTAAAATCAGACATTTTGGCCCCCTCAAAATTTTTGTGCTGGCTACGCCACTGACTTGCCCCCTCAGCTCTACACGACTGAATGGACAGCGCGACGTAAACCTTGAAAAAAGTTTACAGAAAAGCAAAATATCCCATTTTTTCCAGTTGAGTGCACCAGCCATTTCAGTTGCATCACCTCTCCATTGGATAATTTGCGTTGTAAACAACAACGTGAAAAAGTCCTGCCTGCTACGTCATAGGGAAATTCATAATTCAAATCTAACTTATCTGGGCTTTCAGCGATTGGAAAATCTCGCTTAGCTGTTGAAAGTGGTTTGGGTCAAGATGGAGGATCCCACAGTTTTCGATAAAGCTAATATTAGGGCCATCACCAATGTAAAAGTTTGGGGCACAGTAAAAATAAAGTTTGGCGCACTAGACATTTTTCCCAACGCGAAGGCCCCAGCGTGCAATTTCTTTCCGAACAACGACCAACAAACTTTTTGGCATAACTAGCCTTTCATGCTATTCAACAACGTTTGGGCGACTGCCCAGACAGGCTGCCACGGTTCAGTGTCAAGTACAGACCAAGCAAAAAATGCAAAATATAACACCTTTTGCTGCTATGGTTGAATAGCCAACTGTTGGAGTCTTCGGACTCGAATAGAAGGTCTGCGTCTACGGGCTTAACCTTTCATCTTTTGTGTCAATGTTCATTCTAACGAAAACATTGTTTGCTAACAATGAGATTTTATCAGCCGTTTCTACTGAATTTGAGCGCAAGGAGTATTTGGCAAAAATGAACTACTATCCAAACACATGGCGCGGGGCCTCCAGAGGCGCGGGGCCACCAGAGGTGCGGAGCCCAATGCACCCGCATGGTTGCATCGGCTTAAGGCCGTCCCTGCTTCCGAAGCAAGTTCTTTGCCAAAGTTATTTCATGTTTTAAATCATTTTTACTAAATATATATGATTTGCGATTCTTTCAAGTGCTTTTCTGATANAAATGTTTGAATTCCATGGCAAAGNGCTGAAATACGCGAAAGAATTGCTTCTGAATCATTACAGAAAATCCGTACAAAATTCTGTGAGGTTGCAGGACATGTGTGGATANAGTTAAAACCGTAGTCACAAACCACTTGTAGCGATTTCTCGCTAATGGCTATGGCCTGGTCGGAAATTCCAGATTGCCACGCTGATTCCGCACTGACTTACGAATCCGCAGCTGGGCACCGGTCTGTCCGCGGCCAAATACTAAACCGATCCTGAGAAATCCAACCGTTGAGCGCAACTTAAAGAAACCCCTGTGGTTGACATACTGCCTGTCTAACACGCTCTAGTCCGTCTATTCCAACCCGCGGCCGCATGCGGCCCATTCGAAGATTTTGTGCGGCCCAGTAAGCTTTTCATTATAGTGTGTTTACAACACAATGACAGCCTGTCTTTACTTTTAATAAATTTAAATTCGAAATTTTTGACTTACTGGTCCTTACTGCCTGGTGGCAAAAAGCCATCAATTCCATAGACTTCTTGCACTCCAGCCGCAAGGCGTAGAGCACCGTCAATAAACGAACTGGCAGGTCTGGACACTCCTCCCGTCTGTGTCCCGTTTCAGCAAACTCAATCGCTTCACAACTTGTGAAGAACGTGGCACACACAAAAATGAACCGCGAGGCTACAAGGTTCTTCAACAAGGAAGTGTCCGACCTATGGAAAGTCTAAACAAATGAGGCAGATTGTATCTCTGGCCCCTTCATGCCAGAGGAGGTTGCTAACGCTCTCAATCACCTGGAGCTAGGAATAGCCCCTGGATTAGTTTCTATTGGAGTTTACACTCCACGCCAGATCAACTGTCAAAACCAGGTTAAGCGGTCTCTTACCTTCCTGCATGCGCCAATTCAAAATTCCCAGGATCTGGAGAAGAGCACTAGGAGTTGCAATCTACAAGCACAATAAGCCATCGGGGAACTTAAAGAGGTACCGCCATATATCTCTACTACTTTTCCCCTTCACGATTCTCGAGAGACTCATCTACGCTTGTGTCGAACCAATAGATCAATTACACCCGCAGGAACAAGCGGGCTTTCGGCATGGCAGGTCGACCGTAGATCAGGTAACCTTGCTGACGCAAAACATTGAGGATAGCTTTTTGGCTAAGAAGAAGGCCGGAACTGTGTTTGTCGATCTTACAGCAGGATACGACACTGTATGGCAGGCAGCCAGTCTTATGGTCCACACGATCATTTAGCTGATTGGTAATCGCAGTGTCACCTTTACAACAGGTAACAACATGTGGAGCAGGTTACAACACCTTAAGAATGCGTCCCACAGGTATTCGTCTTAACACCTCTTTTTTTCAACATCTACACCTCTGACTTGCCAGCCAATCACATTATCTAGAAAGCATGCATACGCTGACTGTCTAGCAATCATGAGTGCTGATGGACACTGGCAAACAGTGAAAAGGAGTGCTCAGCAATAACGTGGCGACAACAGGTAAATACCTCCAGACCTGGAAGCTGAAGCTCAACACTACAAAAACGGTGTTGGCAGTCTTCCAACTCAACAACAAGCAAGTTAAACGCGAGGTGGAAGTCAACTTCAACAACGAAATCCTGACATTTTCCTCCGAAGACGAATACCTCGGAGTAACGTGGACAAGACGTTCACGTATCGCCGACACCTCGAGTTACTTCACAAAAAGTTGACATCGTGCGTCGCATTCTTGAGGTGGCTTGCTGGCTCTGGCTGGGATGCTGGGGCAACAACGCTGCAAATAGCAACCCAGCCCTGGTGCATTCAACAGCAGAGAACTGCGCTCCTGCCTGGTGTTGCAGTGTTCACACCCGTCTCATTGATCCTGTCCGTCATGCACGACGTTGTGCGAATTTTGACTACAGTAGATGCTTCCTGACCAGCGGACAATCTTCCTATCCTTGCAGGCACTCAATCTGCTGAGCTACGTCGCAAAGGAGCCACTTTGTCTCCAGCATGCCGTGCAATGGATTCCGGACACCTGCTCCACTCAGCGCTCACCTGTCCATCGAGTAGAAATGCACGGCATCTCAAATCCAAACAACCAATTGTATCGCCGCGCAATAACTCATTAGTTCATCTGGCGACAACAACAACAGACGTGCGGTGTTTTGGGCGGATCACCCATGATTGCATGCGGAGTGGTTGGAGAACACTACGATGCTCCGTACTTCGTACTTTCACCACGACATCGGCACCCACCCTGCCGGAATGGCTCTGCCAACAAAAATGTGGGTATGACTTAACCGCCTCCGCACCTGTGTTGGACGTTTCCGTTCCTGCTTGCACAAATGGTATATGGCCCCTTCTGCTGCTTTTGAATGTGGTGCAGTAGAACAGACCACTGACCACGTTATCCTCCACTGTCCAACCCACCGACAACCTCATGGATTGCATGGCCTGACTGTAACGAAAGGCAATCGAATGACTGGTCAACACCTGCCCCGAGATCTATTGCCGCACAGCAGTGGATAAAAACTCGCTCAAACGATGAAGAAGATGTACTACCCGCTGGTAGACTTCCACGTATCCACTTCCACACACAGGCGTAGCCAGGGGGAAAGGGGGCCATGGTCCCCCCCAAATTAAAAAAATATGGTCATTTTGCGCATTGAGAGGCGTTTTTCTAATCAAAATAGTGTTATTCGCCTAAAATCAAACATTTTGGCCCCCACATTTTTGGGCTGGCTACGCCCCTGCCATAGGCGTAGCCAGGGGGCTCAAAGGGGCCATGCGACCCCCCAATTTTTAGAAAATATAGTCATTTGTGCTTTGAGTGGCGTTTTTCTAATCAAAATAGTGTTATTCGCCTAAAATCAAACATTTTGCCCCCCCCAAAATTTTTGTGCTGGCTACGCCACTGCCGCCAGATACTTCAGAACTCTGATGAAAAGCATCATTGTCATTCTTATATTGAGTAGCCTAACATACAATATTATCTTGTTTTTACGGTTCTGATAAGACTCTCTCTAACGTTTGCATTTTCGCTCGTTTCAAAGTAAATTGTGAAGTTATGCCTCTGCGCGGTTTCGCAAATTTGAAGTTAGTATTGAGTCGTCATAGGAAGGAGTTGCGCAGGACCCTAGAATCTGCCTTGAACATATCTAGTATGGCTGCCAGGCGTAAAGTACAGTATATATTAAAAAAGGCTCAACAGGCAAACGTTCACAGTATTTTGGTTGTGAACGTCTGCCAACTGAGCCTTTTTAAATATGTATCTCCCACCTTGCTTGGTCCCGTCTTGGGGTGGAGCCAACAGAGATATCTGAGATTTCTGAAGAGCATGAGGTATTTCAAGACGTCCTACAGCTGCTGCCCGCGACATTTACCCGTGAAAAAGGGGCTGTGAAAAGCAAGTGAGTGTATTCGAATTGATAAAGTACACCAGTGCAGTGTTTTTTTTAAGTTTTAGAAAGGGTGTCGTGGTGGAGCTTTAGGGTGTCAACACCATTTTCCCAGCTATTTTTGATACCTTTAACTGATTTTCGCAAAAAACGCAAGTTTCCGTCCAAATATGCTAATTATGTGAATACGGCATTCGTTTTTGGCAAAAAACTAAAGGCAATTTTATATATAGAAAGGTTCAATGTAGGCCTACATATTCATTCATTCACTCATTTTCGTGCCCACTTTTCTTTTGGGTAGTCGCGCAGGCAGCAGCCCTAGGAGGACCCGAAATACCTTACGATCAGCAGAAATTTCAGATATTTCTGCTGGCTTCCACACCTACACGGGACCGAGCAAGGTCGCAGACTTAGTCACGCAACCTGGTCCTTGGACGAACTCTGGGCCGCTTTCCCGTGGGTGTAGACTGTAGCTCGAAGGACTTCATTCTTTCCTGGGACATTCTGGATACATGGCCAAACTAACATCGCTGGGATCTCTCAGTTTGGAAAGTAGCTTGACATCCTGGGTTTTACGCATTTCCGACCTGTGTTCTTTGTCATGAAGTGTCACATCGAGAACTCTTCGCAAACATCCCATCTCTGCCGTTTGTTCTTTTGACAGTACTCCTATTCTTTCAGTCGTCACCTAAGATTCATGACCACAGTTGAGGATCGGAACAAAGACCGATTTAAAAACTGAAAGCTTTGCGGTCTTTAAAAGCTCCCGTTTTGTCACTACAGAGCGATAAAGCTCACGCAGAACTGCGTTTGCTTCACTAATCCGTGTATCAAACCTTTTGTTCATACTTCCGTCACTAGTGCATACCACGCCAAGGTACTTGAGCGTCTCCACTTGCTGCAGTGTATTTTCGCTCACTTGCAGAAAATATTGCCTTGGATGTCTTGAGAGACAAATTACATCAATCTTTTTAATGCTGATTTTCGTTCCTTCTTGGTTGTACGCAGCATACAACCGATCAAATGTGTGCTGAAAGCCCTGTTGACAAGATCCATGCATGCAGTACCAATTCTTCCGCAAATAGCAAATGGTTCATCCTGCAGTTCACAATAGTGACACTCATATCGACGAGCCTGTGACTGTCTATCAGCCAATTCAAAAACACCAGGGCTCTCCAAAGTTTTTGGGAGAGGACCACATAAGCTATTGTACAACTGTTCGAGGTAGGCCTACGGACTCTTGCGTAATGTGTTTTTTTCGGGATATGTTCCATTCTACCAAAACAACACATTTTTCGTAAATACATTATTTTTCATTATTGGCAAAATGTATTTTGCGTCCGGGTGAAATGGCTTCGCAGGGCGGATTTGGCCCGCGGGCCGCAGTGTGGAGAATCCTGATATAGACTACGAAGAGGAGTGGTGACAGCACACAACATTGTCGGAGTCCAACACCAACGGTGAATCGTCGTGATTTAACTCCGTCATCGACACGGACACAATCTTCTGAGCAGGAACACAGTTACTTGACGGCCAGCAGGAGGCACCCGCCAACACCGTCCTCCCACAACCCCCAAAGCTTTTCATGAGGAACCCAACCACATACTTCTCCGAGGTCGACTGAACATGTGTATACGCTTTTGGAATGCTCCCAGGATTTCTCGAAAATTTGTTGGAGAGTAGAAATTTGGTCTGCAGTGCTACGGCCGCAACAAGAACCGCACTGGATATCATCCAGCTTTGGTTCAATTATTTTTGCCAAATCTTGGCATACACTCTTTCTGGGAGACTAAGCATAGAGATGCCGCGGTAGTTGGTTCATTCACTCCTCTCTCCTTTTGTGTGCATGGGCATGATCAATTTGCCAATCTTTCGGTGCCNTTGCAAAACGCCATGACACTTGACGCACACGAATCAGCCGAACCACCTGGTGTTCTAAGTTCCCCTAATTCACTATCAAACTTTTCGCAATTAGCTTTAAGCTCGGATTTAGCAGCGGCATCAGAGAGCTTATTGATGCACGATTCTGCGGAAGCTTTCATCTGTGCAAAGTTAAAACACCCCGCCTCAAAAAACGTTGCTCAGTTCTGTCAGGCGAGGTGGCAATGTTGACAAAGGAAAGCAGCATGTTGAAATTTTTGTTTTCATAAGTCGCAGCAAAGCAACGCACATTGCATCATTTTTATTTTCTGACAGCTGCTTCAGTTCGATCCAAAAAGCCAAAATCTCACACCTTGCTCCCACTGTTGCCTCACTCGACAACCACCTTCTTTTCCATGCGCGCTGCAGCTGCCGACCTTTTGTCTTCATTGTAGTCTGATGCATCGCCAGGCAAGCCGATCGCAACGGTGAAACAGTAAAGCTCTTCCATAATTGCATTACAGTGCTTTCGCAGTTTCGTACACCATGCTGTACAAATCTGCGGCAGTGCAGTAAGTGGTCGAAGAGAGGCGGTGCACATGACAATGCTCAGCTACTAAACTTACAGTTTTCGCTTCCAATTTCTGTTCCAGAAAATTGTGCCGGCCAAGAAAATTGCAGCCGTTTGTTGCAATAGCGACGTGCAAGAAAACATGCTTTCCCCAAGTCGTTTTACTTCAAGGCAAAACCGTATCTTGGCTTTCAAAATTTAGGGCGTCATTGGAAAAATTTAGGGTGTCATTTTGACACTCAAAGACGGCTTACAAAAAACACAGCATTAGTTCAACTTGCATAACCTTTGTTTCAGGTTATGCAGCGTTCCCGAACTAGCTGCGGATATAAAACACAACGGATATATCCAAGCCGAAGTTTTTCATGTAAATTCTTCTAGTTGTCTGTGTCTGCCCTTGCTCCATTTCCACTATTAGCAAATTTTGAGAGAATTTTTTTTCAAAATGCGCCTTCGTCTGAACCATAATGTTGAAATGGTTGCAGATGTGGCCAGAGTCATGAAATGTGTCAAGTCTTGAAATATAAGCAAACCCGGTCTTCGCATATTACTATATTCGTTCCCACACAATCACATTTTCATAGCCCAACACTTCCGGTTGGTTAGAAAACGCCCAACAACGGTCTTTCCAGGCATTCTAACCCCAGCTTCTCTTGCAGAAGACATAGACGAATGGTGGGAGATATGCAGCGGCGTGATCCAGTCATCTGCTCTGTCTGCTCTTGAGAACATTCTGGCAAGCAGCAGGTTGGTTGCCAAGAAACCATTGTACGGTGTGTCAGCCGCAAACGATGAAAGGTCTTTGCTTGGCTGTTGCTTTGCGCTGGCGCGCTTCTGAAAATTGTCATTCGACATTTTTGAAAGAAAAGTAAGTCTGTGAATGTTCCTCCCACACCAGGTACACTGAGATTGCTCTGGCCTCGAAAACAGATCCAGAAGAAAATGTTAAAATATCTCGGAAAGATGTTTCGCCGCAGAACGCGAAGTCGAGCACTGATCAGAAAACGGACAACGACCAGGTATGCTTGCAATGCAGGTTGCGGCCAGGCATGGGGGCGTTCGGGGGCAGTTCGCCCCAAATTTATTTTGTGCTCTCCCGAATTTTGTTGTGCCCGGAAATTTGTGTATGCAGTTTGTTTCAAACAAATAACAAAAACAAATATATTACCCCCTACGAATGTCTTTCCCCCCAATCGTTATAACCTGACTGCAGGCCTGATTTTGCCGAGGTGCTCTTACTACGGCATTCGGTTTAATGAAGTCTGCTAAAAACGAAAATGCGAAATGCTGATTTCTAAATCGTTGCCAAGCAGCATGCCACTCACGGCGACCACGCTGTGTGCAGTGAACGTTGTCTCGAGGCAGCAACATTCACTCGTACGTGGTTTCACAGAAACTGAAGGACGTTGTACGACGCATCATGTCGTGTGTGGTGAAGCACGCGATCAAAACCGGTCACCATGGCAACGCGCAAGAGCTTCAGCGAGCCGTTTCGGTGCTTTTGAAGGTGGGAAAATTGTTTTAGTTTAAAATAGTAGGTGTTTCCTCTTCCCGTCCTTTCGACTGTTTGCGACAATCTGAGAATTGTTTTCATACTTCCGATAACGCTATGGCCGCCAGTTTTGTGCCGATACCAATTTCGTTGTGTTTGTAAACCAACGTTGGTTGATGCTTGTTACCATGGATACCTTCAAAACTGCCAGTGCGATACTGGGTCGACTTTTCAACCGTGCGTTTGAATTGCACTGAAAGTATTGTTTTCCTGGCCTCCCCCCAATGCGGACAGGTGTGTTACCCTAAACAAACCTCAAATTACACGTGTTAAGTTCCGTGTTCTGTCTGCGCAGGTGTCTGCTAACGCAGTGTTGCGCGAAAAAAGCAGCTTGGAATTCAAACCAGCTTACAGCGAAGAACTGCTGCTTGAACATCAATTGCTGGGAGGTAACACTGCAAGCGTCGGGTTGGTAGTTTTGAGGAGAAAAGCTCTTCAACCAATAAACTGCAATTACTTGAAAATTTACAAAAATAAAGTCGAAATCACTGAATTTCTTTCTCCTCCAGCGTGAAGCGCTTGGCGTCAAGATGATGATGCTTAAGGTCTAGCATCTTTGTGCTGTCTTCTTAGACTCCAGTTTTTGCTTAATCACATAATTTTAACTCGTTTTGCGTTTTAAAACCTGCAATCCTAAACAGCTTCATGCAAGTTTTTACCTTCGAGAAAAATTGAGGGTCTCGTTTTTAACGTTCAAAAATCTTGTTGCTGCATAAAATCCTCTATGTTTTCGTTCCCAACTATTCCGCAAACAGTCGTTCCTCCCTCCACGTTGCCATGGTATTTGTTCCAGGCGCCCAATCATCGACCTCGGCGACCGGAGGCGACAATGCCCTGTGCACCTTCGCAGAAGACACCGTTGACCAACCCCCGATATTTTCGTAAGCGTTGCGTCATTCCGCTGTCGAGTGCAATCGGAACTGTTTGACTTGTGCTTCCAGCCGGCCGGCGATATAACCTGCCTCGCATTAAGTGAATGAACCGTCGGGATGCATAAGTCTTTGCATTGATATTACAGCAGTAAGCTCAACCAGGCTTAGACAGACTTTGCAAAGCACCATTTACTTAGTGTTGTTTACAGGAAACTCCCCGTTAATTTAAAGAGTAATATATTAATAAAGCAAACAAGGGGATGACCGTTTGAGTGGTGCGGCGTGACTGAATTGGGAGAACATTGCTGGATTAGTCTCGATTCGTTCAAAATTTACCCCGGGTTTTTGAACTTTTAGGAAATCCCAACCGCGGCCCAACATGTTTTTAGTTTTTGATTTTGCCAAGGTCGGCCCTGCCTGCCAAAACTCGCCAACAGATCTCCCAAACGTTTCCGGCCAGATCCCGGCGCGCCTTTTTTACTGACGTCATGCATGTGACATCACGGGACTGGCATTGAGAGCGTACTTACCAAGCACGCAAATGTTTCTGAAGCCGGCTAGCGCATGATTACCGCCGTGAACTGTCCATCGCATGCTGGTGAGACTCGACCCAATGCCGTCCTAGTCGCGCGGCCCATTGTGCGATGCCCCCAGCCGCGCTGTTCCGTTTGTTTTTGCACGCGCATGCTACGTCATAATGGTCTTACGTTCTTCAGCGGCATGGACTTTGAAATGCTGGGGATGCACCCGTCCGTTGGACCCGTGTTTAGAGGACCGCCGCGAAGACTGACCGGGATCGTCAACAGAGCGAACAGGCAATGCTTTTTCTGCGACGTTTTTTTCTACATTTTTTTTCAAAAACCAACCGGTCCGCGCAGGCTGGGTCAGTTTTTGCTGACAGACTTTTCAATTTCTGGATCAGAAACGAAACGAACTTTACGTGTTTCTTTGGTTGGGGGTGAAGCAGCGGAAAGCTGTTTGCCACTCACGGGGTAAGACGTTATTGCGTCAACCACGCTCAGGCCCGTAACCAGCTTGGGACACCAGGGGGTAGGGGGAGAGAAGAGTTTTCTGAGAGGGGCCCAAAATTTTCAAACTATGTCCAATAGTTTTATACATGGTCCAACACATTTTTCCAGGGGGGGGTAATTCTTTAGAGGGCTTTGCCCCTCTGCGACCCAATAGTTACGGGCCTGGCCACGCTTAATCGCATCCACGCCTTGCAAGAATCATTTTATCCAAGTATGAAAGTGGCTCAGCATGTCTTCTAAACCAGGAAGAATCTATATCGACTATCGCGGCTGCTACCTTTGCAATTACATGATCATGGTCCGATCGTTTTGGAAATCTTGCATCGTTTCCGGTCTTGCCACCACTATGGAAACCCACCATTGCTCTGAAAATTGGCGAAGGATTTGTTTTGGTTTAAATTATGTTGGTTGCAGGTGATTTGATTACTCAATGTGCGCAGCATGTGCGATCAAACTTGATCTTTTGCACGCCTGTGCTGCAATCGTATGCACGACCTAACCTTGCATTTTGTGTTCCTCACGTGACTTCCTGTAACCTATCGAGCACGTCGAAGCGATGCAGACCTTTGACCTCTGATTGTTTCAAAAACCAACTTTGGTTGACAGGAATGCATCTTGCGATTGCGTTTGCATTTTTAACTGGCAGTGATGAGCAACCAAATTGATTCGAACTCTTTTCAAATGTTGCAGAGTGATTTAGCCACCACCGTTAGGGTTGTTGTTCCGATATCAAATACTCGTATAACAGCAGCGAGTCCACCTGCATTCTGGCATTCAAAGCATACGAGCCGATACATGGATGATCTGCCTTCAGTTGTTTTTCAAAGTTAATCTTGAAATGTCCTCTGCCGCTCTTCTTTCACTTTCGTCGAAATGAACTTGTTACTCTTATGTGAGACTTGCATAAGCTCTTCGAGCTGATCATCTAGCAAGCTTTTCTGGTGCCATCGCATCACGTCATAGCCGGTCTGTCCACTCCAACAAGCGTACCTAAATTTTACACAAACAAAAGGTTGCGGGCATGTATATTTCATATCTAATTGACCTTTCCTTCAAGCCACATGTTTGCCACAAACTTTATTCCATTTAGCTGTTCCTGTGCTCAAGAGGACATGTGATTACGCCTGTTCAACCGCTCTGCCACATAAACATTTGTTGCTTTGCAAATAGAAATGAGGAAGCACAGCGTTCGTCTGGCAACGATGCCCGCCGACAAGCAGTCTATATGAGGTCGGTCCCACCTGCCAGGTCGACGTCTGGCACGCGGCTCATTCGCCGACGGTAATTGTTTTTTTGTCGTTACAGATCATCTGCCCGCACAGACTGCCTAATATTAAATCTGGCCAAACGCAGCGACTCTTTCGTTGTAGTATTTCTTTAAACTTGCGAAATGCGGACGAATATTATAACGTAAAATGTCTACACTTTCCGGTGTCAAGCGAAATTTCTGACTTAACGCCATGTGCGTATGCACAGAGTAATATTCTACATGTACAATACGCTCAGAAAACTGACGATTAGGGCATGGTGTTTAGGGTAAGTGTGTCGGGTTAGGTTTTGCGTTGTGGTAGGAAAAAGAATAATAATATTGAGGTCTAACACTAAGTCCATTATTTTTCAGTGGTTATAGTTATTATCGTACTGTAGCTTGTGGGTATCTGGCATCTAACCAAAAAGTTTTCATTTGCACAACAAACATTAAAATGGAATCTCCAAACTTTATTCCTTTACTCTGAGAAGCGAAATAACTGACAAACAATCAGGTCAAAAATTTCGCTTGACACCGGGCTAAAGGATTCTATTGTGGTATTCAACATGTTTGTCAACAACTCTTCAAAGTTATTCTCCCATTAGTACTTTGCCTGGATGGTTCGTGTTTTTACCGAAAGTGCTCCGGATTTTGCTTATTGTTCCACCATCGCTTGAAGTGGCACCTTGAGTTCTTGCGTTATTTACCGTTTGCATTCGCTGGATGCTTGCTCGATACCGAATGCTTCATTGCTCGGAAGGCTTGTTTTTCGGGAATGCACCAATGAGCTTCGTTTGCGTGTCTTTGTATTCCGCTGCTAAGTAACGAGTCGACCGCGGTTGTACATGCCGCGCGCCACGATTGTCCTTCTTTCATTCAGGCTGACTACGCGCCTGGCTCAAGGAGGCTCTTCGCGCGGCCGGCCGAGTAGCCCCCCCGCCGACCGCGGGACCAGCACGGGTGAAACTCAAACGTACTCCACTCAAGCGGCATCGAGTTCGTCTACTCGTAAGTGTCGAGTTTGTCTACTAGTTAAGTACCAGACATACGGGTCTGAATGTCGCTTGCCTCAAAGTTTGGTTCAAAACATCGAAGGGATCGCGACAACAGCTTCGCTGTGGGATTTTCGACAGTTATAAATTCAAAAAGCGGCAGGTCCTTCGAATGTACAGTATTTCGTGATACCACCAGTGTCCACCACCGCATTTGCTGTTGCTTGTTAACATGCAAGGTATTGCCTGGTAACATGTGAACTGTTGCCATAGGAACTGTAACTCGTGGAGAGGCGAAAGAAACATACGGGGCAGCTATGGTAACTTGCGCACGCTTCTTCCCTTTTGTCTGGAGTTGCCAGCTTTACGGCTGATTATGTTAATAGCACTTAATTTTCCTTCTGCTACTCGGCTTCTAAATGAGGCTCTTTGCGCCACACCGCGGTGAGATTTGCAAACTAAGCCAGGCGCAGCTAAACTGACATCTTAGATGTAAATATCTGACAAAGTCGATGTCACAAACGAATTATTTGATTATTGTGAAGTTGACGAGCGTTTACGACAGTGGTTCCAAACCTTTTCAGTGTCATGGGTCATTTTGATGATTTGGCTTAAAGCTGTGGACCCTTTTAATAAAACCAGTTAATACTGTCACGTACAAGTAGTCTCTACGAGAAAAGGCTATCATCCGCTTTGCGCGCCAAAAATCATGAATGTTTCAAGGAACTTATCACGTAAAAAATTGGCATAGTTGCATAACAATCGAAATGCCTGACGAATGGAATTGCGTGTAATAAGCGTTGCTAAGGCCGGGATAATTGCAACTTGCATTCTTTGATAAAGTGAATAAACATATGGTTGTTCATATGAGCCATATCTTGTGTTGCCCTGTAGCCTGGATTCTAGAGTTGCGCTGAGTTCACTGTCTTTTGCAAACTAGACCATCACGGCGAGTGGTTTGGTATTTCGCTACTTTGCTTTCATTTTATACATACAAAGGTCATGGACCCCTAAAAATCTGTCTGCGAACCCCTGCGGGTCCATGGACCCCCGGTTGGGAACCACTGGTTTACGACGTCACGCGGAGCTGTTTAACAGAGCGATGTGTTACTCAAGTTATAAATAAACAAACGCCAATCAATTTTCAGAAGCAACCAATGAAAGTGCTCCTTCGCCAGCGGTGATGCAGCAGCTTCTGGAAATGGGATTTTGGACGAGTCATATCTTGAGAGCGTACCGAGAATCAGGTCGGTTCACTCTTTCCTTCATGCTGAGATATGTGTTTAAACTATTGCATGGAATCCCACCCGATATGCTCAAGCGGGAGCTAGATGCCATTTAAACTTTCAATTGGGAGAAAAACGCTCACTACAAGTTGTCATATCAGCTCGAGAAAGGTTGTGCCGGCACTTGCTGACGGCAAAGACACTTTGAGCGACCGCAACGGTTTTATCTGAATACGAAGATGGTCGTAGAGCAAGGTTTTGGTGTATTTTGATGGTGCCAGTAAAGCGAGTTACTACTATGTTTTGAGAGACCGTTGGAAAAATTTGAGAAACCGTGTCGGTCTCTCAAACCATCTCAAAAAACACTGCACTGATCTATCCCGCAGTACATGTTTAAGGCCTTGCGTGGTGCTGGTTTGATTGCGTCGCTTAAATCTGTCAAGAGATTGTGGATGAACAAGCGCTTGGCAGTCTCCTTGTAAACAAGTCTTTCTGGATAAAGTTATTCGGTGATATTTCTGCGCAAAGCTGTTTTATTGTATAAAGAATAAAAGTCGATGAGTCAGAAGTTTGGAAGTTGTTCGCACTTTTTTTTCAAACAGAACTGAGCAGTGTTGCTCGTGAACCGCGTTCGAATAATTTAAGAGAAATAGANATTCTCACGTCATGGATGATTGATCACCCACCCACGAGCGCCGACGAGGAGTGGGAAGGAGGAGCTGAAAGTCAGCATTGCTTATTTATTTGCATTCATTTTCTTA
>JGI24158J21664_10007068_pt1 | contig 14860 bp, 13 predicted proteins | sample Ectturendosymbi3_FD_21664 | JGI IMG/M metagenome (IMG submission 21664) | reverse complement strand
GCTTTCGAGGAATCAGTCGATTGCCATCTGCTTTCGTCTTTTTGCGATGATTCAAACTTGCACATATCTCTATTCAAGTATGTACATACTTGTTGAATTATAATGGAATGCCCCTTCGGTCTGTTTTGAGGATTTTGCCCTAGGTATTAAAAACTGAAACTGAGTTGGAATGTCTGTCAAAAATTGCTGCTGAAAGAGCGCTGCATTCAGACTCTTGGCAGTTGTCTCTCCAAACCAAATCTGTTGTTCATGAAAAGAAGGTGGTGGCTCAATGCCCATGCAGGTTTTGATCACATTTTCATTGTGTCTTTTTTATGCTGAAGGACATAGGCATATGGGAAGGCATTTTACTGGGGGGGTTGGAAAAATTTGCCCTGAAAATAACAATTTGTTCTGAAACTAACTTTTTTAGTTTAATCAGAATGGGGCCTGAAACCTCTTGTAAATCGGTTCAATACAGTTGAATTTGTTTATTACGGCTTCTTTGTCTGTAATGTCCATTCACGTATAACGTAACATTTTGTTTGGTCCCAATGGCATCTTTTACATGCATTTCAATTCGGCAATAATTTTCTTTATGCAATGGCCTAGAGGTGCCATTAAAGTCAAATTCTGTAGTTGCCTTGCTTGTTAACTCAAGGAGGGGGCGTTAAAACTGGCATAAAAACTCCTGTTAATCAAAAAAATATATCATCTTAACACCCTGCACCTCTGCCCAGCGCAAACTCAAACGAACAAAGAAAGAGTTACTGAAGTCGTATATCAAGCTGTTGACCTACCGACATCCGATTGTTCAATTTTTTACAGAAAACGAGGGCTTGGTCCAGATCAAAGTCATTATAACCAGTCACGACCTTGGTCCAGATCACACACTACACTAGCCCAAATTGCATGGATAACCCCCAAGTGAATATACACTGTATTGAAATTTTTTTCACCTTTCACCATTTTTGAGCAATTTGTGCTTGGTCTGAAAATTTTTGCTGTATTGAATATACTTTTTACATTCAGGATTTTCAGAATATATTTTTATCATTCAGGATTTTTTACCACAGGTTTTTTTCACTTGAAAGGTCGCAAATATGTAGCCGTAAGAAAGTACCACATAACGCATGCTGGATTTATAAGCTTACTAAATTTGCTTTTGTTTGTTGAACATTTCACAAAACTTGCGTACAACTTGATCAACGTTACTGGATGTTAGAATGTATTGAAACATGAATGTGGTGNAAAATTGGTCTTTTTTTGAAAAGGATTCTGTCATCAACCTCTTGCTTTTCATAGTGTTTTTTTTTTCAGGATGCCGGAGCTCGATTGTAAATGCTGAGGCAAGAACCCTTCGCTCTGCTTCAATGGCTCGCAAATGCATTTTGATTCGTTCAGAGGACCTTACTCATGCACGGTATTTAGAAGTTCTGGACAAGGGCCCAAGTGCGATTGTAATTTTGCTGCAAGGCAACACATCTCAAGAAGAAGTGGAGGTAGCATCTCATTGATACGGTGTCTTGTGATGAATACGCTAGTTTGTGGAATTCCACTACTTTGAAACTCTATGACAGTTTGACAAGCTTGTGCTCAACAAATCTGAATCCCTAAGTTAAAATCTAAGGGTGGTAAGTTGGATTGCTCTGTTGAAACCAAAAATAGCTTTTTGGTTATGTTCTGGCAAAAGCCGGTAATTTTCTCCCTATTCTACCTTGGCAACAGCCAAGTTGACTTCAGGTTAAGCTGCCTTGTCTTGGGCGCTATTAGAAAGTGTGCATTCACAGGTAACCTTGCCAAGCTGCTTTTCAGGTTCTGCAACATGTCACAAACTGTACAAATGCGTTATGTTGCTATAAACCAATCGTTTTTTGTTTCTGAGCCTTTTGTGATTCAGGAGCAAGTTGACGGCGTCAACTTTTCACAATCTGAAAGTTTTGTTTTCCACAACTGTTTTATATGCAGAAGTTTATCAATGTTGAAGGGGAGGTGTTGCGTTCTGAATCCAATCTTCCCGTATATTTCACGTATGAAGACGAGAAACTGAAAGATATATACGACAGGGTAAAAACTGCGTAATGCAGCTTTGTTTCGTGCAGCTGTGTGTTTGATTTTATTTTCATACTTTCTGGTTATTTTACATTTGTAAAAAACAACTTGAATTCACACGTTTGTTGTTATCCACCCGATGTACGAGTTTATATGATAAGTAGGGCAACCAATTTTTTTACCTAAAAACTTCAAATTTTGACTATATAATTTACAAATTTTGACTTTATTTTGACCTATTTATTTACTTTGTTTGCAGCTTCAAAATAATTTAGCCTTAGGCAGTGGTAGGCAACTTTTCTCAAAAAAAGAGCCATTCTGCTTCATCCTCCAGCACATATGACTGGCGAGGAGCCACAAAATATTGATATCGTTTTACTTTTCATGCGGCTTCATAGGAGCACATGCTGAATTGCAATCAACTTAATTTTAATGTCAATCAAATGAAATTAAAATTCCAAGTTTTGTGAAATCCAGAGAGCCACTTTAGAGAAGCAAAAGAGCCGCAAGTTGCCGAACCCTGCCACAGGTGTTGTGGTAAACTCAAAGCATATTCATGCATTGTACTTCAAGCTTTACAAAATTTTGTTGCATGATATATTTGTAAGTACATTAATACCTACAGCGGAGTAAAACCTGAGAACATTATGTTAAAGTACTATATGCATAATGGATTAACCATTTAGCAAACTAACAATGGATTAGGTATTTACCGAATTACTCTAAGGCCACGTTTCTTGCCTAACCAAGCACAACCTCTGTAATATTCAATCGTTTAGTAGTGGTGGGGAAAACAACATTATTACGTCATGAGGCCACGACAAATCCATTTTAATTATCATTAGGCCTACAGATTTGCAACTAAACTTGCAAAAGCACATCAATATCTGTTGTTACAGTTACAATCAAATATCAAACAGAGAAGAAAAACTGTGCTGCAAGAAAATTTTGACCTAACGATGAATTTCAACATAACGCTAAATTTTGACATTTTTTGACCTAATAACTTGGGAGTTGCTCATGGTATCAGCGTGAAACTTGGTTGGTTGACCTTTCGTAAACTTTAAATAAGGCAGAAAAAATTCGACCTAATTGACTTTTGGTTGCCCTAATGATAAGCAGTAATCGACAACACATTTGAAGGCAACCAGAGACACAGGCGACGGGCGTCACAAAGGAATTTTCCAGAAGGGGGGAATAGTGGATTTTTCCAAGGGCGGTCAAAAATATTTTACCAGGGGGGCCAATAGTTGTGAAATTTCACTTTACCAACTTCGAAACTAAGAAAAAAACATTTTTTTACTTACAAGTAAAAGAAAAATATCAAACTTCAAAATCCCGAACGGGATGGTCCTCCTCCCGACCCCATGATCACCGAAGTTAAGATGTCACAACATGAAAATTTATTAATCATTGAAATATCTTGTGGAAGCATATTTATTCGTCATGCAGGCAGAACTAGGAGTTCGGCAAGTAGTTATGTGAACACAGTTCCTTGCGCAAAATGTCGTCGTATGAGGTATTGTAATTCTGTATCTTTCTTCTTGAGATCTGTAAGCTGTTTCGTAACAGCGATTATTACCACAGACAAAGACAATCGTAACAATAATACCACCTGCTTCCAAACATGCTCGTACCGTGGGTGTGCCACACAGCTATCTGCCCAATGTTGGGTCAAACTACTTTTTCGTGATTTCAATAAGAAATAACTGCGTTGTGGAAACTGTCGTGTCTTTTTGGGAACTTATGAAAACTGCAACATAGTTCGACCCCACATTGATGGTTCCAGACCACACTTTGAAGTTCTGCCACTTTTTGTCGAATCGGTGACTGCCAGTTGGGACTCCGTCATCACGATGAAAACGTATCAGAAATTCAACTCCTTCTTCTAGGGACGCTTGCAATTATTACAGAATATAACTATAGACGTCTTTCTTTCAGATTGTCTGCAGTGTTTCCCCGCATGTTTGCAACTTCAGAGCCGTTCTTAACACAGTGCACGATGTTTCGCAATAATCCTGTTCGGAACACAGGATTAGCTGTTTCGTCGTTTCAGGTCTCAGATTCTACGAGTAAGGATTTGCAGACGGCGCTGCAGGCGTTCCTGAGTTCGGCGACATCGGTTGGGTATCAGCTCTCGACCAGCGGCAGCCAGGGCAAGCCTTTGCCTGACCACTCGCTCGTGAACATTGAGGTGAGAGTTCGGGATTGATTGTCTCAGCGAGCTATACATTGGTTATTTAGCGTCTACACAGTGGTAATGTTGTGCGACTGCGCAGTGGTAATGTTTTTCGACTGCACAGTGGTAATGTTTTTCGACTGCACGGTGGTAATGTTTTGCGACTGCACAGTGATAATGCTTTTCGACTGCACGGTGGTAATGTTTTTCGACTGCACAGTGGTAACGGTTTGCGCGCAAAAATTTTTGACACTGAGTTTGTATCATATTTCGCTCCGAATATGAAATCCAAAAGTGTCCTAGCACCGCCATTGGCCAGACCTCTGCCGCAGGAAAGCTACCGGCGTTTTTTGTTGGTCCCCTGGCATGCTCAAGGGGTCATCACCCCGCTGATCTTCTTAAAAATACATTGTCTGTTGTGGTCAGGGCTGTGGAGCCGGAACTCAAATTTCAGGCTCAATCTCCAGGTATCTAAAATAGGAGCTCCGGCTCCTGCTCCAACATCCGTAAATTTTTGGCTCCGGCTTCGGAACGATTTGACCCATTGATGGCTAAAAAACATTCTATTATTTGCACCACTCGGTTGCCCCACGAACTATGTCTGTGAAAGCGGAACCCAACTCCGGCTCCAACATCTGAAAAAGTTTTTGGCGCGAGCTCCGTCTCTAGCCATCCAAAACTATTTGGGCTCCGGCGCAGCAGCCTTGGTTGTGGCGGAATCATTAGATCCCGTGCCTGACTCTGTGGGTTCATCACGATTCAGCACGTTTGCCTTTGAAGCGTAACGTCATCTGTCAACCTATTTCCGTCACTTACTCCGACTTTTAAACATTCGAACTGAAGACAACGGAGACATCAGGAAACGATAAGCCGCTACACGTAGTCCGGCAGGCGAGCAGTTGAATAAAAAGTTACTTGCAGGTTATAGCATCCCACGTGACAGAGTTAAGGTCCATTGTGTGAACCACGGGTTCTTAACCTGGTTCCGTGCGCTACTGAGGGGTCTGTGAAGGTGATTCAAGGGTTCCATGAATATAATTTAAAGGGTTAATAGGCTTGATATTTTGGCTAATACGACGATGATTAACACCTAATTTCAAATCTTTATTGCAACGTTTCTTCTTAAGGGGCCTTTAACCTCTATTAGGATGTACTAGGTATCCGTCACCCACATACCTTTCAGTAACGCTGGTTCAAACCAAATTTGCAAGTTGAAGAGGTCACGTGGTACCTAATCAGCGACGCGCTATGCACTCCTCGTAAAAAGCGACGCGAACCCCTTTTTTTTATTTTTTCAGGCGGTATTACCTGGTCTGGGCAACGAAGAAGAGCTTCCGACTTTGGCCATAGTTGCGCATTACGACGCCTTCGGAATAGCTCCGGTAAGAGTGACTTTCGCGCCTGCGCCGTTTCGACCTAGGCAAGTGCGCCACCACGTGTGCAACACACTCGTCTGGTGACTCACATGCACAGTGCTGCATGTAAGCGTTGTGTTTTCCTTCGCGTTGCAAAATACATGTTTGCCGCTGTTGTTGCAACGCGATGTAGTAGTTCACGCATTTAAAGCAACCGTGAATTCCATATACTTTAAGGAGTGTCGGGTCCAAGGAGGGTGGTGATTTGGTGCATTTGCTCATTCCTTAAATCTGACTTTTGCATTTTTTTGCAGCACTTATCCTACGGGGCCAACTCTGACGCAAGCGGCGTCGTCGCGCTGCTGGAGCTGGCCAGGATCCTCGGCAAGATCTATTCCAACTCCAGGACGCATCCGAGGTAAAGTCCGACTGGTTTTGATTGCTGTGTTTGCGGGCGGTTTATTTGCATTCAGAAGGAACGCAAAGCACCTGGAAGGTGTTATTCGAGGGCGGGTTCAAATTATTTCTGTTAGTAGGAGCCTGGCAAGGGTGCCCGTCACACTTGCTGTGTGTTTTACGTACGATTAGTACGGAGGCCGTGAGTGCTTGAATTGATAAAGCGGGATGCACGCGAGAAAGTGAATTTGCTTGGGGCTTGAGCGTGAACGGGGCGATTTTGTTGAGCACCACGCTTCCGAAAACAACCGGCACTAACACGAAAACAACCGGCACTAACACGAAAACAACCGACACCAACACAAACAACCGACACTAACCGAAAACAACCGATACTAACACGAAAACAACCGACACTAACACGAAAACAACCGACACTAACACGAAAACAACCGACACCAACACGAAGACAACCGACACCAACATGAAAACAACCGACAATAACACGAAAACAACCGACACCAACACAAACAACTGACACTAACCGAAAACAACCGATACTAACACGAAAACAACCGACACCAACATGAAAACAACCGACACCAACATGAAAACAACCGACACCAACATGAAAACAACCGACACCAACATGAAAACAACCGACAATAACACGAAAACAACCGACACTAACACGAAAACAACCACTAACACGAAAACAACCACTAACACGAAAACAACCGACACTAACACGAAAACAACCGATACTAACCGAGAAAAACCGGTACTAACACGAAAACAACCGACAGTAACCGAAAACAACTGGCACTAACACGAAAACAACCGACACTAACCGAAAACAACCTATACCAACACTAAAACAACCGACACTAACCAAAAACAACCGAAAACAACCGACACTAACACACACGAAGGCTTACCCTTTCATCTGTGATAACAGCAGCTGATAGGTGTGGCGTTTGTACTCGAAACAACATTGATGGACCCCTGAATCATGTCGCAAAACAAAACCGACACTCTTCCTTCGTTCAGGCACAACGTCCTCTTCCTGCTCTCCGCCGCCGGTAAGTTCAACTACCAGGGCTCGAAACGGTGGCTCGAGGACGCGCAGGAGGCCTCCGGTGCAGCCGACAGTTCCACCGCCCTTCTGAACAGCGCCAAGCTGGTTTTGTGTCTCGATTCGTTGGCCGCGACGAGTGCGAACTCGCTCCGAATGCATGTTTCCAAACCCCCCAGTCCGGGCACTGTGGCCAGCGCGCTTCATACGAGCATCGAAAAGGTGAGAAACACGGTTGTGATTACTATCAGATGGTATTTGATGCTTGCTCAGGCGGTAGATCAATTTATCAACTACACCAGGGTTTTTTTAAGGAAAATGTTAGGTACCCGATGCGAACCTGTAGGGACCCGATTTCTTTGATTATAGGGACCCTATTTTCTTTGATTCTAGGAACCCGATGATGATTTTCTCTGATTGTAGGGACCCGATTTTCAATTCTGGGGACCCGAATCGGGTCCCTAAGACGCCTTAAAAAACCTGAACTACACTGAAGATTTTCTAAGCTTTAATCAGCGAGAACCGGTCATTACCTGAAACCTACCAGTTAATATGGCAAACTTTTTTTCGTACGGTTGCTTAATACATAAAGCGCATCCATTGAAAAATTCAAATGTATGTTGGATTTCAGAAACGGTTTCACAGATTTTTGGTTTCCAAACTCGCTCTACTTTCGGGCCTTCTTGAGTTGAGCACAAATGTTTTTCTACCTTTTGCGACTGTCTCCTCCGATACTGGCGGTGCAAATCCTTTGTACGCAGATGGCCTTCCTCTTTGAAGTCTATGTGTAATTTCTATACTTCAGAAGATGAACGCCTAAAATACAAAATTTTGGTTTGTTAGGGGTGTCAAACTCGTGTTCACTGAGGGCCTCGTTGCCATTATGTTGCTCTCAAAAAGTCAGTCGTAACTTTCAGAACAGTGTGTGGCTGTTTATAATGTACAAATGTAGCGCATCCAACAGTTGCAAGCTGCTTAGAAAATGTATCATTGAACGAACGGGCGCACGCAGCCGAGCGTAACAAAATGGAAATGCATTGTGGGAAACGTAGTTTTTGGCCAATGCAAAGTGTGAAGCAGCATCGACTTATTTGTAAAAATCTTTCTAAAATCCTGCGGGCCACATTTGGCCCGTGGGCCTTGAGTTGGGCACATGCTATTCTNCATGTTTATTCTCTGTCACAAAAAATGCTGCCGTTGTTTAAGAATAGGAGCNAATGAGTGGTCTTGTGATAAAGNACGCAGTCGACTTTATTCCTTATTCCNATGCAGCTGAAATTCAACTACGAAGTGAGCACTGCTTTCAAAGCGCCCTGCCCTGCAAATTAACAAACCGCCAGGGATTTTTAAGGTGTTGTAGGTACGCGATTCGAGTCCCTAGAATTGAAAATCGGGTCCCTGGGATGAGAGAAAATTATCATCGGGTCCCTAGAATCAAAGAAAATCGGGTCCCTACAGGTCCATACCGGGTACCTAACATTTTCCTTAAAAAACCCTGAAACCGCAGTAGCTTTTTTCCTCTCCGTGCCCGGAGTCCGGGTCGTCTTCCACAGTGGAGCGTTCCGCGTCGACGAAGCTCACCCGCGCTTTATTGTCAAATCGATTTGAACGCAGATCTCGGCCGAGTCCCATCCCGGCCTGGACACGTCGATCGTGCACAAGAAGATACGTCTGTCGGCCGAGTCCCTGGCCTGGGAGCACGAGCGCTATTCGATCAGGCGACTCCACGCCATCACTATGTCGTCGTTGAGCTCGCACGACGTGAGTGGCGGAGCAAAGCAGTTCTGTCGATTTCGTGTTGATTTTTGCGCTCCAGCAGATGCGTCGTCTCGCGCTTTGCCTCGGTGGCAATCGGAGATGGGTGTGAGTTTTTGCGGTAACAACGATACGGTCAGTTTGAATAATCCTGGCCATTGCTTCGAGAACGACGCCATGTCTTGCTGGGTGGAAATGTGTCGAATTTTTACAATTTAATGACTTTTTGAAGCGTTGAACCGTTGGCTTTGCCGCCAAGACTCTCCCGGGTAAGGTGTTTCCTGTTCATTTTACTTGTTTCGAATAAAATAAGTCTTTTCGAGTTGTCGGACAATCAGTTTCAAACCATTTATTTTCTACATGTTATCGCAAAAAAGGATCCCCTCCGGTTTTCCATCATGGATACGAAAAGCACGGTGTCAATGGAAGCTCTGGCTAGGAACGTCGCGATCATCACCGAAACGCTGCTGCGCTACCTTTACAACGTCACCGAGGTGCATACGTCATCCTGTCCGCTTCGGCGCGCGCGCCTGCTTTTGGATAGAGCTGAAAACTGAGACGCAGTTCCGTTGGTTGTTGCGCGTATAGCAATCGAGAAGCGTGTACCTTTGTTTGGTGCCTGCCCGACACGAACCCAGGGTTCCTACGGGGTCTTGAAAAGTATGGAAAAAAGTTCGGTCTTTTTTCCAGTCTGGAAAAGTCTGGAAATTTTATTTTTTTGCCTGTTAGTGTGGAAATAGAAAATAATTTACCCGAATTGATCTTTTGACAAGCATTTTCTTTTCATAATACTTAATTCAAGATTGATAATTTTGCTTTCATCGTGTTAACTATTATATAGTGCCTATATTTGACCTGGGTGTGTTATTCGGGAAAGTTTTTAAAGTCTGGAATAAGGCCGGAAAAGGTCTGGAAATTTGTATTCAAAATTGCATGGGAAACCCTGCGCATCTACGCTTCTTCTTTCACGGATCGTTTGATCTTGATATTATTCACCAACTCTAGTTTCGATTCTAATCCGTCTTGTTGTCGCACCATTGCAACAATCTGCCTCTTGTGTTTTGTTGATCAGGACGACGCCGCGGCGCTCGCTGTCGGCGATTTTTCGGTGCAGAAAGATCGCATTCGCGCCTGGATGGACTTCCTCGCCGACCAACCGCGGCCTGCCCAGGTGAGAAGCTATTTTCTTACGCGCGGAGTAGCCGTCTTATCATCTGCCCGTAGACGGCTGGGTTGGGAATTCTGACTTTTTCTTTTCACTGAGACATTTCGGTCATTTGTTCGAAATAGCTTAAAAACTTGTCATTTTTTCGTTTACTTATATTGTTCTATGACTGAAAAAGCCTTCTGCCCGAATCGATTTAATTTTTTTTCGGTCTTTAAAAAAAATAAATAAATAAATAAATAAATCGGTCAATGACCGCAAAAAGAACATAACAGGCATTGCTGTTGTCACGCCTGATAGTCGCCGCGTTGCACGCGCATTACTCGTGTTTTTCTCAGTTCAGAAATAGGTTCCCGTGATCTTCTCAATAACGCGTTCGGTACGCGCGAACATTACACCCGCGAGTGATTTGTCATTAACCGCGGTGCGTGACGGAAAACGACGAAACACGAGGAATAAGAACGTCTCGCTTCGCGCGCTAGGTCGTGCTGCGATGCACTTCCGGAAGGGAGACGAGTGTGTGCTGCATGTGCTGCAGTGTCAGTCGCCAAATCGTGCGAAAAAAACGATCGTTTGGCGCCGCAGTCTGGAGCAACCTGTCGTTACTTGTCTGCCACGGTTGAATGCGTGTCACGGATGAACGCCCGTCAGCCGTGTGCCGCTTGTGTTGATTTTCCAAAAGCCGTGCAGTGACAGTTGTATGTTTACGAATCCGCTTCGTTGCCACACGCTTCCTCGAGTCTGTGTTGTCACAATCGGCATTGTGTCGTAGATTCTCACAGAAGACCATCCGGTGGTGATGGCGCTGGAAGCCGAGCTGAGCCGGCACGCCAAAGCGACGCAGATGACCAAGTTCAAAGCGGACAAAAGGTAACGAATGCCCGAATCGCCTGGATCTTTGTTGCGGAGCGTCGTGTTTGTTACTCCCGGCAGCTGGCGCGCGCTTACCCCGGAACCATCGTGCGCCAAATGGAACCCGTGCCTTAAATGTCTAAAGTACAAGGGAATGCTAGTGTCTGAAAATCTTCACCAGGGCTTCAACACTTGATCTTATATACCCACTCTGGTTTCGCTGGCTTCAGGAACAGAGAAGGTGACCTCATGTACATAGCCTCAGCTTTGAATTTAAACGGTTTCGTCAGTGTTGAAGCGGCCTGTAACCGACCCGGTCGTGAATGAACCTACGTGTAAATATCAACTCCCATGCGCTCATAGCCTAGTCTCAAGTACACAGACCATTGAATATTCCTTTGAAGCATCACAATTCGGCCGCAACATTTTCAACGTCCGCCTTTTTCTTAATTTGGTGTGTGTTAGCCATCCACCTCGCCGTGCCCGTTTATCTCCCTCCATCTTCGCCGTCATTCCCGTTTATCTCTATCAGCCACTTTGTCTTCGCCTCCAAACTAAATTGATGCTCGCAAGAACATTGCAATGAACACTGCACGCTCGTTGTGTACGTCAGTAGTTCCCAACCGAGGTGCCGCGGCACCCTCTAGGGCTGTTTTTTTTTCACTAAAACATTTCGGTCATTTTTAGCTGTGACATTTTGGTCACCGAGATATTTCGATCATTTTACTCACAGTTGTATTAAAACTCGCCCTAAAGTGTTTTTTAGCCGATATTTTCAAATATTCTGACCGAAATGACTTAATTTTTTTCGGTCATTTCAAAAAGATTTCGGTCTTCGATCGAAACATGAACGAAAAAAAACAGCTCTAGGGTTCTATCCACAATACTCGCGATCCCGCGAGCTAATGCGTTTTTCAATATATCATCAAAAGCAACATTTTCAAAATGCCATCAAACCTTAAAACAAATTGCTTCGGCTTCGCCACTGGCTGCCATGAATTATATTTCTCTTACGTAGGGCGTCGCGAGTCATAAAAAGNTTTGGAAGCGCTGGCGTAAGCTGTTCAGGCTGCTTTCTGCTGCANGTAAGAAAAAAAGGAACGCCTGTGGTTGGCACTGGTTCTTGTACCGAGCAAGGAAGGATGCCGTTGACCACCGTTTCCTGCAATCCATTAAAATCGCTGCAGTGCGGCGATCGAACCAATCGCTGCAGTGCGGTGATCGCTGCGGCATTTTCAGCCTTCGGAGGCCAAAAATGCCGCGCGTGAAAAAAAAGTTGTTTGCGTGGTCGGCGTGGCGATAGAGACCGCTACCGACGTCACTTCCGCGCTGTGCTGCTCTGCTCTCCGGTGCTGCGAATCAGCCTTTGTGCTACTTCAGTGCAGTGGGTTTCAAGCCCAGATTTGCTCTTGATCATACATCATGGTTGGCGGTTGCGCCGCGGATGAATTTTATTTTGCTCTGTAAAAAACGTTTGTAGGTGGACTTCTTTGCTTTGCGCGAAAAATCTGCGCAACATGTTCATGATTTGTTCTCTTATACCGGTGGTACTTAACCTTCTTTGCATATCTTACCGTTTCATCATACAAGACTGCCAGATTTTCCACAACACACTCAATGCTGCTCGTTTATTGAAAATACGACATTCACGAACTCTTACAGTTAAGAATGATTTAGAAAAATCTACGCTGGCTGCTATTTATGGTTTAGTAAATTTACCCCCCCCCTGGAAAATGAAATTTACCCCCAGGTTGAGAACCAAAGTCGCCACCATGTCTGTGCTTTTGTTCCTTCAGAGACCCCGACTTCCGCTTTTACGACGCCCTGGTGCTTCAGATGAGCGCGTCCATCGTTCGCTCGGCCGTGTTCGACCTCTACGTGACCGGCCTTGTGGCCGCCTACCTTGCCTGCATCTACGTCGTCGTGCTGGTAAGCAGGCTTGTGCAGGGAAAAGCATGCGTCGGCGCTGACGCCTGTTGATCAAAAGTTAAGAAAAATTCGCTGCGCTTCTGTCAGAATGTGTTAAAACTGAAAGTTAAGTCTTGGTTTTGTGTGTTTCACAAACCAGCATTGTATCGTCAGTGGTCGCCGGATATCCGGCGAGATATAAAGAATGAGTCAAATTCATTCTCGAGCTTAATGCATGTGCGTTACGAACAGTGTTGTCAAAGCCAGTTCGGACTCGATAGTCAGCCGAAGTTAATTTGGAGTTGATACATTTTTTACTGCTTGATACTCCACCGCCGTAAGACGCGGTGTGTCGAACAACATTAAAACCTTACTCAATTATAAAAATGTTTTTGTGCAAGTTCCCCGGGTTGGATGAGGGTTGGGTGTGAGTAGAACTTCCTGTCTAAGACCAAAAGCAAGGATTGAGTTTATTGTTATTTTTTTGGGAGGACGAGAATCAAACAGAAAAAAATCTATCATGCAAACCCTGCTCCTTCATACGCGTTTGTGTGCTTGGATCGTGGTTTGCACACATTTGCCAGGAAATGTCGGTGGTCGAAGGGTTGCGTCTTCGAAATCGAACGAGTTTTAGGGGATTTCCCGTTCTCACTGCTGCTATCATGATCAGGTTGCCGTTGGAAACGGAACTGACGGGAACTGCTCTTAAGTGTGAAATTACGTGCCATTGCAAGGCCACGCTACTACAGTGTTCATTATCTGTCCGGGTTTGGCGTGTGCGGGCCCCCCGAAAAAGGCTCGCAAAGTTCCAGGTTTCCTTCGAACATCACGTGATTCCGTCTCGATGTGTGTGTGTGTGTGTGTGTGTGTAATTTCAGTCATCTGTCAGTTCAAATTCTAAACAGTATTAATATGGAACAAGTGGCCTCCTCCACGTAGTTTTGCGCGCACGGGCCTCCACACATTGCAATCCGGCACTGTTGCCTGGCAACGTTTGTCTGAAGGGTTAAGGAGTGAAATGTGCGTTTTCGGCCTTTTCCTGCCAAGTTCTCATTCGGGCGCTTTGTTTCTTTCGTCAGAAATTCAAAGGAATCCTGTTCGTCGCCCGAAAGTTCAGCTCGCTGCCAAAAGTCAAAGTTCAATGACCTTTCTGTGCAAAGGTCGACGTTCTCGACGCGAAGCTACTCGAGGTCATCGAGCCTGCGTCGTTTTTCTACTTCGTCGTCACGCGGTACTGACAATTAATCGAGCAAAGCTAAACCCGCTGCCTGAACCCATTCCCGGGCATCGGGTTGAACGCACGAGGAAGCAAGCGCTTCCCGAATTTGAAACGCGCGCTTTTCGTTCCGGTCGGTTTGTCACGCTCGTGAAGCGCGGGCCATGACGCGCTGGCTTGCGGTTTGTGATTTGCAAGCCGCGCTTTGATCGACGTGTTCATTTTTATGCAAGCATTCTTTTCCCGCCTCTTGTCGTCACGCTTGCGTAGTCACGGCTCTTTGCAAGCGGCAAATATTCGCTGAAGCGTGACCACTCGCAAGCACCCAGATGTGTGGCAGTGCAATCACATCGAATTCGTTTGCTGGTACCGCGTCGAACGAACGTGTCAAGTGTCACGCGATGTGCGTGTCAAGTGTCACGCGATGTGCGTGGCAAGTGTCNCGCAATGTGCGTGGCAAGTGTCACGCNATGTGCGTGGCAAGTGTCACGCAATGTGCGTGGCAAGTGTCACGCGATGTGCGTGGCAAGTGTCACGCGAGGTAGGTAGAAAGTGTCACGCGAGGTAAGCGACTAGTGTCACGCCTGGTAAGTTTGTTTCAGGAAGAGTTCAAGAAGGTGATCCCTCCCTCGGTGGTGTTCGAGTCAAAATCGTGGCGAGGGTTTCACGCCGTCGGCGGAACGGAGTAACAGCCACCAAGTGAACCTTTCGACCTACGCCCGATGTGTCGTGCTGCCACGAAAATGTGTCGCTCAAAATAGCTGAGGCTGGATCGGGTCGCGATTGCTGTGCGACGCCTACTTTACGTATCAGCGCCAAATGCAGTGTGTCTTTCAACCTGGAATCGCTTTCGGGAAGCTGGGTTTGGAGCGCGCGTCGTTCCTATACTTGTCACTTCCCGAGAACCTGACCGCTTTCGATNGCTGGT
>JGI24158J21664_10007067_pt1 | contig 14862 bp, 10 predicted proteins | sample Ectturendosymbi3_FD_21664 | JGI IMG/M metagenome (IMG submission 21664) | reverse complement strand
CTTAGCAGTTGTGCTTTTAACTGCCTTAGCAAACAGGTGCTGATCATTAGGGCTAATGTTTGGAGACTGATTGATGCTTTGACTGAAGCTAACTATTATTTTCAGCAAGGCATATAGTATTCGCTTATATTATGCTATTCATTTCACAAACAATGTTAGGCAAAGCCAAGCGTTTAATTGAGTCATTTTGAGTCAAACCATCCAACTGATCCAAGTTAACGAAACATCGCATGGCGGTGCGGAGTGAAGCTGCTGTAGGAAAGTCTGTGCGAAGCGGGAAGTTATGTGCAAACGTTATTTGCCCTAATGTCTGAAGACACACACACAAAAAATGTTAATGCGTCTGTCCGCAGATTAACAGAGCTGGATAGTAAGGTATTTCTTTGGATTGATAACATGCATCGAGAAAACTGCCCCTTCCACCTTCACTAACCATTTTGAAAGCAAACGAACTTGGTGAACAATTATATCAAATCGTGAACTTCAGCAACATAATGTTTCGTGTTTAACATTTTTTATGACCAGTTGTCACGTTTGATTTGTTGTAAATACCAATCAATTGCTGAAAAAGTTGAATACAGATTTTTTCATAACTTTGTGCGAACTTAACTTAGATGTTACTGTACATATGTGTTTGCCGACTCAATCTAAAAAGCTTTTAACATTTCATTAAAGATGTAAGAAGTTTGTCCAAAACCTTGCGTTCTAGAATTTTGCTCAAAGCATTATTATGACGAAATAATGTATGGCAATCAAAGCGCTTTGAAGAAATCTTAAACGGTACGCTATGCAATTTAGCTTGATATTTGTTAGGCTGAGGTCAGGTTGTTGTAAGTGCTGTTTGTATTGAAATGTGTTGAAGACAGTTTTCTAGGTTGTGTTTAGAGATAGACCGATATACCGGCCTGGCCGATATTTGGGTTTTGCCGATATATCGGTGTCGGCATCGGCTTCAGCAGGTGTTGACAAAACGCTGTTATATTCCTCACGCATCCAGACACCTTGCTGAAGAAAGCACAATGAAGCAAGTCAAGACAGCTATCTTGCAGCAACGCTAGCAGGTGCGGTTTCATAAAGAAACAGACAAGATGAACCATGGTGCACGCGTCGACCGTCGCAGCCAAAGCAAAAGCATCAGCATTAATCAGATTAATTGAAAACCATAACAAAATATCGAAATTGCTACAATTTGAAATATTTTAGCTCGAAAAAACGGTAAGGCATGAAATACATTGTATTCTTGATAATGAAGGAGAAAACAGGATTTAAAAATTTTGGAAATATCGGTATCGGCTATCGGTTTCTTTCTCGTCTTTGAAATTCTTAATTTTCGCCGAATAAACTCAACTCATATACCAAATAAGTACAGTGCAGACAGTAACCTCGCCTGTTCATCATAATCATATCTGAAACAATTAATAATTTGACAGCTTTTACGAGATAAAAAAAACTGATTTTTGAAGTTTACGAAAACAAACGTAAGGCATAAAATACTTTGTATGTTTGATAATGAAGCAGAAAACATGATTTAAAAATTTTGGAAATATCGGTATCGGCTATCGGTCCATGAATGGCCGATATATCGGCATCGGTATCGGCGCCAACAAAGCCATATCGGTCGATCTCTAGTTGTGTTTTTTGTAAGAGCAGAGTAGCAGTACCGTGCTGAGAGACACTAACTCATGCGATCATTTTAACTAGTATTGTGCCCTTGTAAATCGTAAGCTGCTGGTTTTGATAGCCATGCTTGTCAGCAAGTTCATAGATGAGATAGAGTCCAGGTCCTGTTGGAAGCGGAAGCGGTGGAAGCGGTTGACGAAATAGCCGCTTCCACATCCCTGGTTCCAACATTGCAAAATTTGTAACAATCAGGCAAACGGTGCATCGCTTGCAAATTTTCAGAGCAAGGTGATATCTTTTACAAAGCAAAATAATAAAACTCAGACGGACAGAGTAGCTTGAATTATGGAATTCAGCGATGAAACGCGGAAATTTTGTATATACTGGAGATGGATCTTTGAAAACTGCGAGTGGTGAAAATGTATGGTGATACTATGTTTCATAAAAGTGGATGACCTTTTTGCGTTTTATATACTTTGCATATAAAATTGATTAAATTTTGTAATATCAGACGATTTGCACCAAGTCGACAACACAAACTCCCTGAAATCGGAGCTTAGCAATTGTATCGGAAAAGCCACGAAAACGTTTGGTCATAATCGTCCACGTGTTTGTTCTAATGGCAACCTCTATATCCAAGTAAAAGTCCAAGTGCCTGTGTTTGCCTGTGTTGCCATTGTGCTTCTCTATGGTTGTGAAACGTGGACAACGTATCGGAACCAAGAATGCCGTCTTAACGCTTTTCAACTGCGTTGTCTTCGCTCTTTATGGGGCTGTCCAGGGTCCAGGAGAGACCGTGTGCCCAATATTTCAGTACTGTAAGCGGCTCGTTCCTACTAGCTCATAACCACCATCAGATATCGACGGCTACGATGGGCTGGTCATACATGTATGCGGGATGGAGGTCAACCACCTGCCAAAGCAAGTTCTCTCTAGCGAACAACCCAATGACCCACTGGGCGTCCAAAACTGCGTTTCNGGGCCGTGTTAAAGTTAAAGCGTGACTTAAACGCATTTAACGTAACATATAGTTCATGGGAAAANCTGCCTGCAACAAAAGAGAATGGAAGTCTGCCATCGAAACTGGAAAACAAACAAAAAATAATTCCTGGAGGATTGTGAGCGCCACCGTGCCCATCGTTGTGCGCTCCGGGTAGGCCATGATGATGATGATGCACTCAACTTTCATGAAAAAAAGCTTATTGGAAATCGGGGCAAGGACAAAAATTCCCCGGCAACGGCTGGAGTCTTCCTGAGAAATGCCTTGCTGTACGCCTATGTTCTCTACAAAGTAGGCGAGCACCACCTTGTCAAAGACAAATCTTGGTGAGAAAATATGCTAGAATCATTGGATTCAACCTCTATGAACAGTCGAAATTGTTCTCCGAAAGAAGTTTGCAACATATGTTGCTTGCTTGAGTCGCAATGTGAAATGAATTTGAAATAAATTGTGACGATGCAAGAATGTTCACAGAACGTGATTGCCTTCACTTCGAAACGCAGAAAAAGTAAAACAAAACGCAATGAAAGGGTAAAAAGTGTTTTCAAAAATTGTAGATTTGACGTGGAAACGCTTCTGCAGAATTACACTCACTTTTGGTTTTCGTTTATCAATATTTTTTTATCCATACGTAGTTTCTTAAAAAGTAATTTACAAGTTACTGTGATTTTACTTTTCCGCTCAAACAAACCAAACGGTTTAGTTTGGTATCTTCAGAAAGGACGGACTTTAGTTTTGAACATTTCGGGAACTGTCACTGCTTTGCTCACTAACTATGAACTTTTTCATTATTTTGAAGAAAAAAACATTGTTAAGTGCGAAATTGTGAAATTGTGAAATTGGCCAAGCCTTAATGTCATTGGAATAACAACTGAAAGATATCAAAACTTAAAACGAAGTATGTTTGCTCTTTTTTTCTTTCAAGGTCACGTAAAAATAGTGAGAAAAATCACCAACTTCTGAAAGTGTACTAGATTGACAGTGTTTGTCTAATTAAAATCTTACCTCCTGTTCTTTTGTTCTATTGCAGTTAACATTACTGTTACTAAATGCTTCAGTCAAATATTCGTAGTTTTCTTTCCTAGAAGGTAAAATTTCAGCTGGTTGTTGATGCTGTCGTTGTTCCTCCACCATACCCGGGCCAGTCCATGATTCAGTGTGAAAAGTTACGGTTGGTTTGTGTCGTTTTGAAGGCACCTGTTGCTTCGGATCGTTCTTGTACGAAACTTTATTTGCAGTCTTTAGTTGCGGACGTTGCTCCGAGCCGATCAGCTTTTTTTCGTTGTGGTTGGTTGAACAGCTTTTTGTCTCTGCTTTTCCACTTCTCTGAAAACTTGTCTGGCGTTGTTTTTCCACGGTCGGGGTCGTCCAGTTATCTTTTCTTTCAGGAGAGCTCTGTTTTATCTTCTGAACTTTTGTGCTGCATGAACCCATCAGTTTTCACCTATTTCTAGTGGTTTTCTTTGTCTGGTAGAGTTTTCAAAACTTTCGTTATCCCAATTCCTCTGGGAAGATTCTAAACAACATGATACATAATTGTTGAAGAGTCATAATTAGCTAAATTTTTGCATTTAGATAAAGACGTGTAATAGCAGTCAATTTAACGAAACACGCATAGTTATTCAATGAGATCTGGTTCATGTTGCCGCTTTAGAGAAGTATACAACCTCACAAAATTTGTTTCATGGCTGTTCAGATCAATTTGATCAATGCAACTGCATTGACAGTACCTTTTCTAAAAGCCTGGTTTTACTTTAGACGAACAATTGAATCAGTACAGCCATTCTGAATAACATACGAATAAACGACTAAATCATTCATTTTTGTGTGTAAGATACAATATATGAGGTGGACGACAAAAACTTGCACTTTTTAGGTACAGAGGCGTTGATGGTCAAACAGAACGCAGCAACATTATGGCAATTTTTTCCATTAGTGACATTATAGCTATTTTCAAGGCTTGCCTTCGCAAGCAATAGCGCAGGTCTTTAAGGGTTCGTACCTTATACTAGAGCGTTATCGAAATGTACTATAGCTGATAGAAAGGTTGGAACGTGGCTTTATACTGTAGCCCTGAAAATGAACCTGGATGCCAAGTTTGGCGACTCACGTGTAGAAATGCACAATGGGAACAACTTTATATCTTGTTTGTTTTAATGTTTGAACAAGACGCTATTGCAAAGACGAACAGCAGGTTTTCCACGTTCGCCGTTGGTCACAAATGACGAGCATATCGTTAATATTCAAAATGCGCCATTCGTTTCATATTTAAGACCGGAAATGAGGGCTTATTTTGTTTATTTAAATGCAACTACTGCTTTAGGTCTAGAATTAGATCTTTTTCGGTGGCACAATCATCCACGATTGGCAAGTGAATTATACTGAAGAACGGAACGTAGGTGGGAATCGCACAAATACGGCAACTTTCCGTAATTTAATCCATCTTTTCTACGAATAGGCTTTTAGCCATTGCGTAAAACTATGATGTTTTGTCAAAAATCAACGAGATTCTGATGTTATATTTTTAATATATGTTAGGGTTATCTATCATTTAAATATAAAAGAATGTTCAGCTACCCTTCACAAGTTCTGGCCAAGAGCTTGTGCCGCTAACTGTTGGTTCAAGCCAGGGCTGTGGAGCCAGAAGTCAAATTCCGGGCTCAGCCTCTGGCTCCAGGCATCTAAAGTTTTTGGCTCCAACTCCGGCTCCAACATCTAGAATTTTTGGCTCCGGCTCCAAAATACTTACTTCGCAATGTATCAAATGAAAAACTCTCAAAACAGAGACTGTGACACTAATTTATCAAGATTCTTCGGTATGCTATTCTTTTCACCAATACCGATATGCACATTGTGCAAATCACTCAGCTTTTGCCAATACTACGATTCTGGTCACTGTTTGCTATATCCAGTACAAATATAATGATTAAGCAATAGTCTCCAGATTTTGTGCCAGCAAAAACCACGTAAAAAGTTATCGATACCTATTTATAAGCTTTTCTTTGCCAGTTGCAATGAGCTGCGGTGCGTGTTTTAGCATTTTACCATTCCATAATGCTTATTACATAACCGATAACTTGGAGGAAGAAGTTAAACATGTGCATAAAGTTATTTCACATTCAGATCCAGGGGCGCAGCAAGGATTTTTCTAAGGGGAGGGGCTAAAGTTATGAAAGCAAAAAGCCTTGAAAAGGAAAAATTGCTTGTGATTAGAATAGCCAAGAAATGCACATCATTTGTGGATAAACAGTTGACTGCACTCACAACTAAAACTAGGGGTACTTCGAATTAAACTGCCATCTTATTTCTTCGATTAACTGTAAGCTTACACCACAGTGATCTCCTAAAAAGGTCAAGATAATTCGCAAGCTGTTAGCAAAGTGTAAGAGTATACGCGAAAAGTAAAAATTGCGATAATGCTCTAAGCAGCCACGACCCTTCATAAAAACAAAAAAGGCTTGTACAAAATCTAGATCCTGCGTGTGTGTACTGTAGATGATAAACATCGCATACAGAAGCCTAAGCAAACTGTGGATAAGTTCAGATTTTGAAAAATGCAAACAAGCAGAGTGGCACAGTAAGAGTTCTGCACAACAATATATGCGGGAACTTCCATCCCACTCATCCCTAGAGCAGCGCGCTTCAAAGAATTACAAGCAAAACCTTCAGCCTCCACAAACCACACAGGGCCGGCCTTAAGCCGATGCAACCGATNCAGCTGGATTGGGCCCCGCGCCATGGTGGTTGAGCAGGTTGTTTATTTTTGCCAGACACACTTTGCGCTTGAGAATTCAGNAGAAACGCCATATCAATTTCATTGTTAACAAAGAACGCTCTCGTTAGAACTAGCGAATTTCCTCTATTATCGAATGTTAGCAAACGTGTTCAATTCTCGTGTTGGTGCTTTATATCTGCGCTCTACCACGGTCGTAATACGGTTGACTGAACACGATGACGTCATAAAACAACTCATCAGAGGGGCCCCGCGCCTAGGTCTTGCATTGGGCTCCGCACCTGCTAGGGCCGGCCCTGCAACCACAGGTTAAGGGCTTAAAATTAACTGGATATGCTTTTCAGCTGCAGAAGCACTGTCAGTGTAATTAAACAACTAAATCTAATTAAACACCAAAGTCTGATCGACGCTTTTCACGCGCTGAAATAAGAGCACTGTGGGTAGGTCAACACTGTTGGTAGTTCAAATATCAAGCTTGTTTCCACGCCAGCAGAGCACGGTACGTCCAGTTCTTGTTGTAGTTGGTAGCAGGAACGGATTTAGGGCGCGCGGGGCCATAGGTCATCTTAGTTTTTGGGGCTCCACGCAAATGTGACCTATTTGGCCGTTTATCTGAAAAGCGTGAAAGTATGCCCCTCTTATATTTAGTGCCTCCTGAAAAATCCATCTTTTGTTGCGCCGACTTTGGTTCAGCAATTTCCTTAGATCTTCAATAGAAATTAAAGCTTTTCTTATATTCTTCTACAGAACAAATGGCATTGCGATCTTTTGTTGGAATTTATAGCTCTTTTATGTAGTTCAGAAGTTCTTTTTGTTAAATTTCCGCGATTGCTTGCGTTTTTAGTAGATTTGTTTTTCGGATATAGACATCTTCCGTGACCGTGTTGCCGCCCTCGAAAATATCGTCTGACTGTCGATCTGATTACCTGTACGTAAACTTCCTTTTTATGGTAATAGTAACCACATATTTTATGAACTAAACAAGCACAATCCATTCAGTGGACACAGGGCTTATTTATGCCGTTCTGAAATGTCATTTTCCAAGCAATACAAAATAAATCGTCTATGCCAGGGGTGTCAAACTCATTTTCACTGAGGGCAATATTAGCATTATGGTTCCTCTCAAAGGGCCCGTTGTAACAGAATTAGCCACAATCATCTACGCTGCCCTAATGCTTAAAGAACGTCTCTGTCACGTAATAATGATTATGTTGCAGTGAAAGGAGCCTTAAAACTTAATAACTTTCTTGAACAGAGACCTTAGGTCAGCAAGTTAACTAAAATAGCAAAGTTACAACATGGGAAAGAACGTTGTTCGCCTTTGTAAACAGGTATAAACCACCACAGTTCCAAAAAATAAGCAGGTTGCCATAGGCCGATGGTGAACAGCATGCAGAAAATTTGCACAGCAGCAAAGTATTTTCGCAACACCCTCGGTTAACCATGTGAAGTAAGACCAACATAGACACGTTTTTCCCAGTAAAGCTCACGAGAAACTGTTCTACTGTAGCTGATCTAAATAACATAGAGAGTTACACCAAGCAATCTCTGTTTGGGGGAAATCTAGTAGAAACAACCAATCGTAGGATCCAATACTGACAATATTGGTTTACATCGGAGTTTTGCAGTGTCTGGGGGGTCTTGCGTTCTTACGAGCTGTTTGTCAGTGGAAAATTGAACATCAATTAACTCTTTGGCGTCAAGGTGGTTTCGGGGATTTTCGGAAAAAAAAACGCCTAAACGCACGTGGCTTTGCGCGGGAATTTCTCCGGTCCGGTATGCTCTGCAGACCCATTCTAATACATGCGGTGTTTTTCTTTTTAATTTTTTTGTAACCACTTTCATACAGACGGCCTGAATCTCCGTCACGCCCAAATGCACCATTATATCGTGTTGTTATTGTACTGATAAGAGTCTGGAGTAGGCATTTGCATTTCCGTCCGTTTCAAGGTAAATGCAGGATTTGATGGACTGCAGGATTTCACTTATTTTGCAAAATGCCTGACTGTTGTTCGTCCTCATCACGACTCCTTCAAGTTGACCCTTAAAATTGCAAAGCAGTTTTTTCGATTAGTCTTTATAGAGCTTTTATGCCTTTCACATAATGACTAAAGACCGTTCTGAACTCCTTTCTCACAACGTGTAAGGCTTTGTTGGCACAAAAATTCCAAGAACTTTTGCGGCATTCTGCACCAACACACAAAAGTGCGTGGCTCACAGTAAGACTAAGCTCCACCAGCTCCACAGACAAAGGTAGAGGACTAGCAGCTGATAACTCCGTCATGTGGATGCAGCATAAATTTTGCATGCGTTTTGCTTGCGCGGAGAATTGCCAGATGAATATCTGCTAATCGTATGCAGCTGTACAGTAACAATACCACTTTTAGGTTCATGCAGCTTTGGGCACCATCATACTCCACTTCAACGTGTATTTCATTCTAAATTAACTGATGCGAAAGTTCATGTTTTTAACCTTATACTGCACGTAGCCAGCTTCAGCGGAAACGGAACGAGGATGAAGTTTACTTCGCGACCATAGGTTTTAAAATTTCTTTCAGGCAATTGCTTTTCAAATGGACATAAGGGTTTGTACCCTTACGCATACAAAAAAGAAAGATAAACTGATTCATGGACACGACGCACAATATTGACTGTGATGTCTTTGGCAACAGTCGGACTAAAAAACAACTGACTGCAAAACACCAGGAAAAGTTTTTGTCAGTTCAGCTAGTTGAAAGCTGGCCAAACCTGCTTCATCATGCTCTGGGCATGACTTTCCAATGTTATTTAAAGGTTTTAACCCTGAGTAGCAGTTCTGCTAACAGTGAACCCACACGACACGGGTTTGCACGCCAAGTGGTCAAGCATTCTCCTGCTCCATACAAAAGGTAGTGATATCATTGTTGAAGTGTCAACCGAATAACCAGCTCTTACGAAATGATTAACAATTTGAGCGTATACAACAACGGAGATTCCGTCACAATAGCTTCCGGAACTGCTTTCTAAGCAGTCGTATTAGAAGCTGGTTCTAGGAAGTTCGTTAGAAAAGTCTCGTTAGCAGTTTAATAGAAATATGCCTCTTACAAAAAATAAGTTCATTCAACATTGTCAGTGCGTACAGGTCCGCACAGTCATGTGTTGCCACCAACTAAAGTAAAAATTAGTTCTGGGGGTCCGATGTCTTCACAACTCATTCCTCTTTACACTGCCGACCGACATATACAAGAGAAAACTATTTTTTCCAGTGGGATAAACACAGCACAAGGCATCTATTTTTATCCATAGTATCAACTCGAGGGTATCTGTACCTGTCAACCATGCGAATTCCGCACTTCGCAATTAATTTGGTCACATAGAAGTTAACAAGGTACCCATTCACATTTCATTTATTCAATGAAACATTCAGCCAATGGCCAATCGAGAGAAAAACCCTGAAAAGAGGCATAAAAACCCACTCCCGTTTTGCTCCCAGAAACAACTGGGAGAGTTCGCCTATATGATTTAGGCCAGGGGTTGAGAACCCACTTATTATCGTGGGCCGCATGAAATGTGGAATACCGCGGGCGGGCCGCAAAAATAATTTAATTTTATGCTATAATTCTAGCCTTATCTTCCTAAGAAAGTAAGGATAGAAAACTATGAGGAGCGCGAGAGACTTCCCTTGACTAACTGCATAAATATCTGCTTATCATGGAGTTTCGTTTCAGCGAGATGATGTGTTGTAACTTAGCTTAGGTAATGACTTTTCTGATGCNGGCCATTTTAAATTTTCATGCGGGCCGCACGTTCCCCANCCTTGGTTTCGTTAGGCACACAAAACTTAAAGCACCCGCTATGTCTTCTGCTGACTCANTTTTCTCCAGAGCTGGCCGTTATTTCTCAGTTACTCACCTGATGTTCACATTTTCAACCAAACAAAATTTCTTTGCCTTCATAACGATGTCACCTTTACACCTTGATTTAGAGAAGACAAAGGTTGGATTGCATATGCTGTCAGGCACTTCATTGTCTGGAGTATGGAAGAATACTTCCTTTCATTGAAAACCAGAATATCTTCATTTTTATTGTCAAAAACATTCTTTTTTACATGGTACAAAGTTATAGTGATCTGCATGTCGATTGGGTGGTAACCTTACATGACTCGTCCATTATAGTACTGCATGGACGAAAGGAAAAGAGGAGTGATAACTGCCGCTGAGACGTAAAAAACAATAATTGACACACACTTTTTATGGTAAGCCTGTTTTTGTCCGTAAAAACACGAAACTCTATGCATGACGTCACATAAAGCATTGTTTGTCATAGTATGCACACTTGCAATATCCGTGAAAAAAACAACTGAAAACAGTAAAGCATGTTTGAAAATGCATCTCAGATTCAGTCAGACACAGCAAAAACAAGTGGTTCTCAACCTTTTTTCGTGGCGGACCCCGTTCACTGCCCACAAATGTGGACCGCATCGTCTTGTCAGCGGTTTTTAGGCTTTTCAGCAATATGATTTGGTTATTGCTTAGTTAGACATGCAACAATGCGCACTGTATCAGATGGTCATAGAGCACAGCATCTCGCCTTAAACCGCAAACAGATATCTTGCTTATGTACAAAAAACTTCAGGTGTATCATAACCGCACTGGGGCTTTTCGTAACCATTGTCTGAAGTCTGGTGCTGAGGCAAAAATTAAATTGAGATAGCTAGTTTTAGTTAAAGTAAAAGCTTCACTAAAGGGAAAGAAAAATTCGGGTTAACACCAATGCAAAAAACACCACTTTTAGTTTGACTGACATACTTGAATACTATTAGCCTGCGTAAACTGAACCGACAGTGAGATAGAAAAAAATACCTAACTGGATCGAAAGAAGCTTGTGCCGCTGTGTGCTAGATTAGTGGTTCTCTAATGGGAAAACGGGCAGTGGCCTACGTACCTAGGGTTTCCCGCATTTGGGGACAAAGTCAGTTTGGGCGCCCCCACCCAGGCTGTTCGTGGCAGCATCGGTGCGAAGAGTGAGTTGGGAGGAAAAGGGCGTCAAAAGTTGACTCGGGCCCCGCACATAGTTGGTTTTAGAACTTCATATGACTGTAACGTCACGGATTTGACGTCAGGACCTTCGAATTTAGAAATCATTAACAATCGTAAAGTTGAGAATCTACTCGTTTTGCGTGAAGCTATCCCCACTTTGGAATTTTGGTCGCAATTGAACATTCAAACTGTTGTATTGGGACATTCGAAATTGCGGTAATATATCGGAATTGTAGCAACCAGTAAAATAAAATCCAAAAACTAGGCAAAAAGCTCCCTGATCATCTGCAAAAATCAGCATGAATTTTAGGGGCAAAATTTTATGGGCAAAAACATCTGATACTGCATAAAATTGACCAGAAGTGCACCTTGTTTCCTAAAGCACGGATTTGTCAGAGCCTTTTGAACAGGGTATCAAAAACGCGGGCCGCATGTGGCCCGCTAAGGCGTTTTGTGCGGCCCGCGATGCTGTTTGGGATCACAGAAACTCACAGACAAAGTGCTCTCTGGAGAGTGAACAAGTTCCTTAAACGAACGTAGAGACGGCTAGAAATGGTTTGCCTATAACTCATGATACCTTGATACCTTTCGCAGGAAATAAGATGTAAAAGCTATTTCTAGTGAGGTTCAACTGCCGCCATTCTTGGGTAAGTGTCATGAGTAGCCCTCGGGTACTCAAGGTTGTCATAATGCGGCCCGCGGATTACTTCGGAGGTCCTCATTTGGCCCTCGGAGCAATTTGAGTTCGAGACCCTGTTTGAAGTTCCCGAATGCAGCGTACCCGCTTGTTACCCTCTCTCGTCAGGTCTGGTATCACTCACCGCTGGAGCGAGCTGTAGGGGATTTAGGAGCATCAGGGGCGGATCCAGGTGGGGCGATCGTCTTCTGTAACTTTATTCACCATGATTAACTTTATTCACCATGATTAACTTTATTCACCATGATTAACTTTATTCACCATGATTAACTTTATTCACCATGATTTTGTGCAATTCGGAAAACAGCATTCGCCGTCTATTGTTTTGTCATTTTACCGTCTATTGTTTTGTCACAGCAATGATGAGAAGTATACAGTACTTCATCTCTCTTACAACAGTGAACCCGTAATGAGACTTGACTACCAACTATTACTGAAATCGCTCTCCTAAACTTGCTGTCTGGATCCGCCCCTGAGGAGCATGCACTCCCACCAGGGACCTAGTTTGCTAAAAAATTTGGGGGAACAAACTTTGTGTGATATGCATGTCATTGTGCATATCACACAATAATAACATTATTGTTTGCGATTCGAAGACGTCACCATGTTCATTCAGCTGTAGTACAAGCTTTTCGTAAAATTGGCAAAATGTGAGGCAAATTATGGAAATGATGTATTTTGGGGACTATGGCCCAAGGCATCTCGGACAGTTCGACGACGGGATGTTTCAGTGATGGTGCTCACAAATGATTTATACGAAAAAAAGTATGTTTTTGAAATACTTCAAAGGTTATACTACAAGGGTTGTTTGCTAGATCAGTGTTTTTGTTGTCATCCTGAGGGTCAGGGTCCAGTGTGGTTTTCTTTCGTCGCCTAAATGTCCCATTCCGTGGCCCAAGTGCCCCCCTGGCTACGTCCATGGTGTTATGGCAGTTGCATAGTAGTGTGTTAGCACTTGACAGGCCCGTACACAAAATTTTTCGCACCCCTGGAAAAATGTGTCGAGCGTAGCTGAAAACTATTGGACATAGTTTAAAAAATTTGGGCCCCTCTCAGCAAACTCTTCGCTACCCCTGTTGTCCCATGCTGGTCACTGGTCTGGTACTTGACAATGATTACTAGGCATTTGCTTCTTTGCCAAGTACACAAAACTTCTTTACAAATAGGAGGAACTCATTAAGTGGACAGCTCTGCATCTACTACGACATATCTTGCACAACAAGCTATATGATATTCCTTGGCGACAAGAGGCGATACGTTTTAGTGTCAATTCGTGAATGCATACTATTTTTGATTATGTGCATATCGAAGGATGTTATATATGTACTTACAATATCATTTGTGCTGTGCATTCCGTCATTAATAAACCTTTTTGTTGATTACTTCCATAGTCGCTTGCCCTTTGATTTGTTTTTTTTTTTGGATCCATATTTGACAAGCTCTTACGTTTCACTTAAAATGCAAGACGTTTGCTCGACGTGCTGTGAAACGCCTCCAGAAAACGACATTTCCAATCGTTATTAAATCTATTAGCATAAGGTCTTTCTCAAGAGTAGGCTGAATTAGGCTGGGTTTGCGATGAAGTATGTTGTGTTTGTAGTCGGAAATAATTTTCCACAAACACGCTGTGGTGAGATGCTACCTTGCTTCGCTCGTAAGTTGTGATTGGACCCCAGGCCCGTAACCAGTAGGACACCAGGTGGGGCGAAGAGTTTTCTGAGAGGGGCCCACATTTTTTGAGAAATGTCCAATTGTTTGAAACTATTTCCATCACATTTTTACAGGGGGGGAGAAAAAATTTGCAGGGGGGCGAAGCCCTCCTGCGCCCCACCCCCTGGTTACGGGCCTGTTGGACCCTCCAGCAATCGCGCCTGTTTGCCTGATTGCTACCGCAACTGTCGACGGTTGTTCTGAGCGTCGTCATTTCTACTTACTCGCCGACAGATGCGCACCGTTTCTTGATCGCTGCCGTTGTGTTCATGCTGCCTGCTTTTTACGTTCGCATTCTGATTTAAGTGTAAGAAAGCTTACATCTAGGCGCGATGGCGAGTTATATGTCATTACACACGCTTAACAAACTCGGAGTTTGTAATCAAAAATTGTGTAACAGTCTTACTGGAAGAATTTGGGTTTTAAACATGGTCAATTTAATTAACAGCGATTACTTAAAGGTGCCGTGATGAACTGCAAACAACTCATGCAAAAAACAGATCGAATTTTCCGTGCCGTTATGACAACACTCCCCAGTTTTCATCTTTTCCTGCAAGGCAGAATGTGTATAATACTAACCTACCATAAATGTTGTATCGCACGAATAAACCACAAATATCAACAAATCTAGAATAAGGTCTGCGTGGACGAAGCATGGCATCTGTATTTCATTAATAGGCATACCCTATCGAAATTAATTTTGCAATTAACACACTCAGCAAAATGCGTTCAGCAACTAACTCCACTTTTCTATTTAAACAGCAAGCTGCGCAATGCTAAAAGTTTTTTTGAAAGTATTAAAGATATCGCAGTTTTGCGCAATACAAAATACGATAAGATTATCTGGGTAACCCATGATAAACGTTGCCCAAAACAATCCCTGAATCGAATACACTGATAAAGTACAAGTCGCTGTTTTGTACGCCCACAACTAGGCATGTAAGAAACTTGACGTTGAGCACTGCAAACAATGAATGCTGAGGCTTTGCTTTATTCATAATAATTCCCTCACTAACGCCGGTGGTGCGGCACTATACATAAGATCCGGGTTAATGTTTAGAGAACGGCCGGATTTAAATCTTAA
>JGI24158J21664_10007066_pt1 | contig 14862 bp, 11 predicted proteins | sample Ectturendosymbi3_FD_21664 | JGI IMG/M metagenome (IMG submission 21664) | reverse complement strand
CGGATAAGCGAAATTGCCAGGAGTCGGATGACGGGACTTCCGACTCCACAGCCCTGGTTTCAACAGCTGCGAACCTTGCCCCTGGCTTTTCATCCAAGTTTTTAAAGGCAGTTCGTAAGCTGGTCAGCTTTAATCGTATGGCGTTTCCACCGGTTTTGTTCATGTCAAGACGACTGCGATATTTGCTACGCATGTGCACAGGGGCGTAACGAGTTTAGATGGCGCCCGGGGCAAGCAGCAAGTTTGGCGCCCCCGTGCTCGAACCTGCTTTTTCGGAAGCAAATCTACTGTTTCGAAAAAAGTATTTGTGACATTAGTAGTAATAATAGCAAACTTCCGAAAAACGCTTCTGCACTTGATCCAAAAGTCTGACCGCCGTGCTAATGAACTACGGCACGTGCTTCATCGCTTTGGAAATCGATGAAAAGTTCCTGGATGTGGAATCGCACTCGCTTTTGTTAGTTACTGCAATAAAGGCACTTTACCCAGTCACTTTCTACGCAATCCAACTTTCGGCGTTATCTCGAGAACAGAAAAACTTCACAGCAAGCCTCGAATTACAAGTGGAGAAAACGATTTTTTGGAATTCTTAGTGTAGCCAAGATGGGAATGGTTGGACTTACTTGCTAGTCAAAGTTATCCCTTTCCTAGCCTACTGTACTTGTATACTCCGTCATTACGTCAGACGAACGCAGAGCAGCTATATCCAATACCCATAAGCACAGTAAAACACTCGAACTGACTGAAAAACATGATAAGCACGTTTCACAACTTACGAATAACTGAATTGATTTTGCTAGCCACTAACTGCTACGTAAATCGTGTCGCAACAGCCATTTTCCCCGTATTTTTTCAGTAGAAGACACTTGTTTCCACTGTTTTACTGAAATACGAATCAAAGTTTATGAAACACGTGACAATGGACTATCACATGTTTTGCCTACGAAACAATGTTTTGGCAGTGCTCTGCCGAAGGCTATATGACGTCCTGTTTCAAGGCTGTTTTGCTGATAATAACATGTGGAAATTCAAACAAATTAAGGATCTTTATCTAAGAATTGTTGCACCTCGCAATTTATTTATCGAATTTATACACGAGGTGCGAAGCGCGACCCGACTCCCCTTTGATAGAACGTGGGAAGTCTTTGCAGTTTGTTAAAGATTTAAAAGGTGCTAGATTGAATGGAGGAGTCCAGCTTGAGCAGGGGAATTCATTGCTGTATTCAACCATAACGTCATAAACTTGTATTTTACTGCAAATAAGAGCGCTATGTTCACGAGTTACTATGACAAAGTATACGAGTTTCTAATGATACAGTTTTCACCAGTTTGCATAATTCGCCAGTTCGCCTAATTCGTCACTTTTTTGTAATCCCCTTGAGGTGACCAATTAGACAAATTCTACTGTATTGGCTTTTTAGGTGAAACGGATCTCACTTTTTAAATCACAAGATTTTTATATCACCACATTGGTGGCAATCAGGATATTAGAGGTGATTAGGGCGGGGGTCTGAGGGAAACAGGTTGGAAGCCACTGCCTGAGATAGTCCCATGCAAAGACTTTGCCATAGTACGTAGGAGTTGGCACAGTTGAGAAATACTTTCCACCTGCCCAGGGGCCCACCATTACCTGGATCACGGGGTCTCTAAACTTTCTTTTTGCCAGAGGGTGATTTTTTCACTCCACCCGATTTTGAAAAACATTTTTTCCACGCCACCCTAAGATGTGGTAACAATAACTTATGTGCCACATAAGCTACTGCACAGCAGTTCGAGGACCGGACATCTTACGCAATATGATTGTTTCGGGATATGTTACATTCTACCAAACGACCAAGTGTTCCGTAAACGTATTATTTTCTCATCATTGAGAAAATGTCTTCGCGGGCCGGATTTGGCCGCGGGCTGTAGTTTGGAGACCTCTGGCCTGGATCAATTGCTTTGTATGGCTTTTCTGGACGAATTCAATGTTAAATTAAGCTGTGGAAGCAACACACTGAAAAAAAACTTGGAAGAAATACAGACACGGTCGTCAGCTTTTATAAAACAACGTGCAGCTAATAATAAAACGAATAATGTGTTAGTACACATCAAAGACGCTGAACCTCTAAGAAATTAGCTATAACCACATATATCCGGCTTCGACCGGTTCACACTGCTGCGATTTGATTCGCGAACGACCGATACCCCCAGGTGGCGGCAAAGAGTTCAGCAGCAAGTTTGCAAAAGAAGCATCTACGTCAGGATCAGAGAAAAAAACGGAGTCTTCTGTTTGTCAAAACACATCACGTACTTCCTCACCCGAGCACTAATGCGACATTTACAACGGCACATATATTAGAACGCACTATTTACGGCCGAAAAAGATATAAGCTCGGACGCGTCGAACGGTGACCATCGACCGCGTGCAAAGTATTGCACACACACGCACGTGTAATGTTGTGCGCACGCACACACACACAACTAGTATAAAATGTAGCGAGCTTTGGCTAAGTGACAAAAACAACACGTAAAAAAACTTGAGGAGAAAATCTAACAGGTGCTATTACACATAAAGTACCGCGAAGCCGAAAAAATAATGTCCTTATGTATTTTTTAGGCAAATCACAAGTTAAAATGTCAAACAACATTCTTGATTGCGCAAAAGTCCACCACCTTCGGGGATTCATATATTTTTCATTTCGCACTCAAAACAACACTAGTTTATTCAACACCATTAGTATTAAAAAGAAGAGTCACAGTGAAGTCAGCATTGGCTCTTAGCACCAGATGTATTGCGTTGACAACATGGCGTGGCTGTACAGAACGTCGTTTCGCCTCACAGTGCTCAAACATCACGACAGGTTTTGAAATCTTCCCGCGCGAGGGAGCCGTCCGCTCGTCACGCCGACATCCTCATGTCGCAGAAGTTATAGAAGAGTTCGATTTCTCTCTGGGCCGACCGAGAATCGGGAGACGAGTAGACGGCCGCGTCGGTGGGCTCCAGGCTCTTCAAAACCTCTTTGCAGCTTTCGACGCATCGATCACCGCTGAATTCCAATCCTATCGCCGGCCCTGGATCGTTCAAATACATCAGCTGCGTCGTTCAAATGCATTAGCTGCATCATTGAAATACATCAGCTACTGCCGCCAAGCACTGCTATGATAATCATATATTGCTTTGGGGTTGACTTTCAGGGCGTGATTCTTGTCGATTAGTAATTAACGGCTGTTTCCATGACAACCAGCGCCTTTCTACGATTCTAATCATGACACATAGCAATGAGCTTGAAGCATTTCCTGAAGAAATAAATAAACGATGAAGTAAAGAGTTGAAAAACGTGTGGAGTAAGAGCAACCATCACAGGTGGCAGAGAACAGTGGGGTGGGGTGTTTCGAGACTCCACCGGAGGGCATGCGGGTTGTCAAGAAGTGAAATGATGATTTTGAAAAACAAAATAAAATCAACGTAACTAGCTGGCCCTTTCCTCGTGTCAATACGAAATAGAAAAAGTAGCAACACTGTAAAATGGCGCCCGTTCCCAACAGAATCGCGCAATTCACACAACACGTACCTTGCCTGGCCAAAGCTGTGTACGTCGCCGGGTTTCCATCGGACACGAGCCTCCTGGTTTCGTCAGGAGAAAGGTTCACTTGTTTCGTTTGCACAAGGTCAACCGTGGATAGCTCTCGTATCATGCGCAGCGCGATCTGAAAGAGGTACCTTATCCGTCGCATAGAAATCACAACATCACACCCGTCACAGAAGAACGCACGTGAAGTGACGTCTTCCTTTTAACGAGCCAGAAAATGTTTGCAGATCGTGAAAGCGCACGTTCGACGACTGAACTACTTGCCAAGGCACTTAGCTACCTGCCGGCCACGCTTTCAAGGTCGCTCAACGTCTAGTGACGTGAAACCATCAAGAGACAGCTTACTACACGAGATTGTACATGCTCGTGCCAGACGTTTGCTGAGACGCAGCACCATGGCAACCACGCAAAGACCTCGTTATAAAACGAAATGCAAGATTGAAGGAACCACCCAGACAGATTTATCACCGAAACAGCTGTTTGATCAGCACCCCGCATTCGGCATCAAACGTGGGGGGGGACAAAACGACGGTATTGAAATAATGACAAGTTCTGGTTTTTCTTGACCGTATATAATTATCTCCCGAAAGCAAATCGAAGGTTATTATCGTTACAGTTGCGAGGTCGCAAAGCAACGACGAATGCTGTGAATTTAGGCCAAAAACTTAAATGCGGCGCTGCAAGGTTCTGTCCGCAAGAACACAAACCACGGTCGAAGAAAAGGCCGCAATGAGTGGATGTGAATCAGGTTTGCTCATTAGTAAGTATGTGAGGACACACCAGAGTTATTTATAATTTTCATTTCCGGTCGGAGACAAAGAAAAAATACGGACGAAATTGGAGATTTTTTAAACCTTGTTTTATCGCTCCACTGCGGTTTTGTTTCAAATGCACTGAAACTTTGGAAAGCTTAAGCAGTAGAAGTCTTAAGTATATAGAAATATAACTCCAAAGAATAAGACTGTAAAAGGATGGCATTTTGCGCCTAGTATTACGATGTCTGTGTGCAAGTGTTATCTATTGTCTATATTACAAAAAACAAACGTATAAACCATTGCGTTTCAGTAACAAAAGTGCTCTGACAGCAAGAAAAACTCTAACGTGAGATCAACTTTCGTGTATGCCGGAATTACTTCGTATGTTGCCAGAACCGGAAACAAATCCTCGGCTGGAAAAGGATTGTGATGCATTCCCACGTGAAGGCAATTAAAAGGTTTTCTACTTGTCGGCAGCAAAGAGCAGGGTGGAAAAACTTCCTCCGTTTCTCTCTCTCAACGTCAACGAGCAGCTCGTAAATAATTTGGTGTTTCACGCAGCAGGGTAAATAATTTGGTGTTTCACGCAGCAGGGTAATTAATTTGGTGTTTCACGCAGCAGGGTGATGCAACCACCACACTCGCCCCCCAGTAGACAAACGACGGGTGAATTCAGCGGCAGATTTAACAATAACACAACAACAGTAAAATGAAAATCTGAAAATCGAGTACAATTATTTCTTCCATAAAAGCTTCGAGAGCTCATCGATTCACGATTTACCGACGATTCACTGTTTGCCTCATGCACGTCACAGACATATGACAAGAAATCAAAATTTCTGCAAACTTCGCCATGAACTCGTCATATTTGTCAGAAAAAGAGATTCAATCGCGTTACATGAGAACTTTTAACTCTGATATCACGCAACAGTGTTGCAGGGCTGCATCATAAGGGCATGAAAAATAGAAGCAGGAATACCTGCTCAACCGGCAATATGAAGCAAATACTGTCTACAAATGACTCAGTTGCAGCGAACAGATGCCGATCAAACGCACTATCATTACATCACAACGAGCAAAAACATACCTCCTTCGAGTTTTTGCTGTGAAATACTAGAAGAAAACAGGATTCATTTGAGTTCTGTTTTCGTGAGCCTCTGGTCAATGGCACCACACTGCTACCAGCCCTTACTGATAAATTGGTTTGGGACAAAAGTAACGAAGATTCTGCCGCGCTCTGATCTGCAAGTAAACAAAAAATCATTTTAGCTTGAAACGAAATCTGTGGGCACTTTGTTGTAGACATAGCAACAGCGATGATGAAGAAGCAAACAAAACAAACAATACGGTTAAGTTTCGATTTAGTGCTTTAAAAGCAACGCTTTATCAGAGCAACATGATGCGCTCATGAGAAGGACTCTATTGTTGCCGGGTGCTCCAACCTTGCGATGCTGTCAAAACGGTGGCAGCAGCGCAGTTACAGCGATTTGACAGTCGCTAATGATCAGCATTAATGACATCGCACGGCAACAAGCACGTGAAACTTAATTGACAGAGTGACACGACCACTTCCAAGATCACCTGCCCTCTCCAACGTTTACTACGCTAACAGCTTCTTATGCATCAAAGCATGAAAGGCTTTTTCTGCAAAACATACAGAGAATATTGAATTGCAAATCACTCGTTTTTCCTTCTTAGGTATGACGCTAACTGCTTCAACGCGCGCAATTAGTTTTTCATGAAATTTCGATATACCCCACAAAAACGTTAAAGACACAAAAAGAGAATTTTTCCAACATGCATTACCTGTAGCCAACAGAGCGCCGCCATTTCCTTCTTCTGAAGCTTCGCTTGGTTGTAAGTCCAAGTTTATGACGTCAGAAAGGGATACATTTTCAGGAAGCAGCGTCCAGTTCTTGGCTTCGGTGACCGGCGTGAAATCGTGTATATTGTACCAATTGTTATTAAACACGCTCAACCCAGACTTTTCCATCTGTTGCAGGAGTCCTTCATATTCCAGTTGATAGCAACCAAACCTCATTTTGCTCTGTTCAGCACATGAATTACTACATGTTATGTCAAAAAACAAAAATTGACGATCGAAAAAGAGTAAGCCACAAAACTGTAGTATAGCCCAATCCATTAGTTTATTACTCCGTGAATCCACGACGGTTTAAAAAGCGTCGTTCCGACATCAAATTTATAGCAAACAGCAGCACTTGCGCCGGACATAATCACGTTTGTGTTTTGATGTTGTACTGAGTGGTTTGCCTGCCACGTACCCAGACCTGATAAATCGGCTTTATTGCCATTTTTTCGCTGCATGTAATTAGCCAATGGCAACCCGAGTAGAACCTTCGAATTCACGGCCACCCACCACAACGAAGTACAACATACTTTCAAGCGACATACCTTAACGAAAACGATTAGGATTTATTTGCGATTTTTGATAGTAGGTTTACATTGATAACTCAAAAACGTGGGCGGTAGAAAACGATAAAATTTTCCGGTGCTGTGGACAATTAATTTACGATAGAGTTCATCAGAACAGTTTGCGTAACAGCGTTTCCGTAACATTTGTTTATGTTTTCATGATTGTGGTGCATGTCTTGTCTTTTGCAAGTACTGTAGCACCCTTTCGCAAGTCGGGGCCCAAGCATCAACTGGCTATTTTAGATAAACTTGGAATGCACATATACACAAACTATGAAAAGTGCTTTTCTAGACCAGGGGTTCCCAACCTTTCTTTTACCATGTACCCCTTCAGCATTCCGACAGATGAGCATGTACCCCTTCAGCATTTCAACAGGTAAGTATGTAGCCCTTCAGAATTTCGGCAGATACACAGGTACCCCTAAGAATTCCTATGACAATACATTTTATCATGATTATTCATTGATATATTTAACAATAAGCATATAATGATTTTTGAAAATAATATTCACTGATATACGTGTAAATATTTGGAAATAAATTCTACGCAAATATATTTTGCTCTTCTACTGATAACCTTAGATGTACCCCTTCGGATAAGCAAATGTACCCCAGGTTGGGAACCCCTGTTCTAGGCAGATTAGAACTACTGATATTTACGTAGTATATCCAGATCACTGTGTGCAATCTAGCCACAAATATGACTTTTACAAAATATTTAGCTTCACACAACAATACAAAAATTGACTTGAACCACTGACTGGCAATGTTTCTGTCTAGCCACAGCTGAAACAGATCCCGTTTCTCACCAATGCAAAGCTTATCACGTCTTGAAATCAACAGTATATTCAAAGGGGTTATACTTTTTATCGCTTGGCACATCGTTTCCCACACGACACCTCAAATGATCTTATCTTATCTTTCTATTATCTCGCTCAGTATGTTTCAAATGGGTCATGTCCAGGCATGAATATTTTCGCCCGTCAAATTGGCCACAATACTTACAACTTCTTCACAAAAAGGCTTTTCCAATTTATTCAGTACAAGTGCAGGTTCTGGTAAACAAACGCATAATTTTTGCAAAACACCATTTCCAACCAATACATAATATAACGGGTGACATTATTGAGTTTGACTGTTTTGCACAAGCAAAATATTGGGCTTGTGTATCATAGTTTTGCACAAGGCATATCAAGATTGTTTTTCATATTGAATTATAGCCACATAGGACCCAATTTATTTGAAATATAAACGGCGTTTGAAGTCGACCACTTTTCGCTGAGAAATATGTGCTTCAATGCTGATTACAACGCGTAATGCCGTGCCTTGTTAATTGTAGCGATATGCATGGTGCTCAACGGTGGCATTACGATTGGGCTGACATGTGAATAAAGCTTTCATGTTCTATGCAATATCTTGTTGAAAACGGCATAAGCTCCTGCAAAAATGAGATGCACTGCGTGAATTGAATTCAAGTCAATTCAAAGCTTTTGACCTCTTAGTCAAAGTCATTAGCAGCTGTCATCAAGGGGTGATGATATCACTGAAGATGAAAATTCTATTTTTAGTTAAAACATACAGGAATAAAGCAGTCCGTGCAAGGTTCTAGCTTTTCTCTATTAACCCAGTCGTGCGCAAAAATGATATGCACATTGCTGCTCAATGACCCTAACACAAAAAGAATAAAAAACATTCATCACGCCTTGATGACAGCTACTAAATAGCTTTTCTCTGTTAACCCAGTCGTGCGCAAAAANGATATGCACATTGCTACTCAATGAACCTAACACAAAAAGAATAAAAAACACTCCGATAATTTCAAGCGCATATATCTCGTTGTGATGTTGCTTGAAATCTGAACCGAACCGAGAATGATTAGATATCGATAAACAAACCAACTCATTGCTGTTTTCGACGCATGCCAACGCCGCAAAAAGTAAGTTGTGATTGACTTACAGAAGCTTCAATGATCGGTTGCGTAGAGCAAAGAAGAAATATATCCAACTTTGAACAATCGCGAGTGCGAAACTGTTGGCAGGATACCACGAACTGGCATGAATTGCAGTCACGCAAAAAGACTGAGCCTCTGCAAAAAAGGGTAAAATATAAATTTGGACCTAAGTGCACGGATACGCATAAATTCGCTTTCGCTGAACTTACTGGGTTGGACCAATGACGATCTGGCAGGCAGAACAGTCGTCAACGGTGATTGTGTTTATATCATCTAATAAGAAGATTCGTGCGTTTTTACAGTTCTGTATGACAAACGGCTGTCCGTTAATGCTCCCTGGCTCTCGAACAACAGTCCGTCCCTCAATGCCGTCAATGGTATAAAGTTTTGGATCAAGCTGTAACGAAGAAGTTGCAGACTGTGGGAATCAGTGAAAATATATCAAGCACAAGCATCTGCTGAAAATGAGGAAGTGGAACTTTCAAGAAGCTGTCAAACGCAGTAAATACGTGAGTGCTTTCCTTCAGCATTATACATCAATCACAATATTTTTGTTTGTGATTATGCATCAATCACAATATTTTTGTTTGTGACTTTCTACTTATTTTTTTAACACACAAAATCTATCTGAACAAGTTGAGTCACAACCCAAGGGTACCAATTCATGAATTATCAAGTAACGCAATCTACAAAAGTGTGAAGATGGAGTCATCCAACCGCTGAATGAGCAAATGAGTAGAAACCAAAAAAGTACCGCTGCTTGTTTAACTGCATACTGCCAGAGTTCGTTCCAAGGTGATACTCTGCAGTTTCCACTTGTATAAATATTTAGGCTGCATTATAATTGACGTTGGTGAATTTCTCTCAATGGAAACTTCTAAAAATAGCCAGACCAGATTTCAACTTTTCTCTGCCATAGTCATTAGTGCAGAGCCATTAAAATCATTTAAGTTCACAATGTTTTAGGTAAACACTTCAGTCAGTTATGAAACATATTTTAAGCACACATTATCCCTGTATGATGCTTTTAATGGTTATAAAATGTCATGCTTATAATGTTCAGTCATTAACGTATGCTTATGCCAAGTTTCTCAACACTTGAAGCTAAATAGATCCAGCAGCACCTTCAAAAAGGCTATGAAGCTCTATAACTGAAAAACAATGAAAATATTCTAATCATGCAGCCAAACACATCACACATAGAACCGGTTTGTAACAATTTTTTTCCACAAAGCTAGTAACATGACAAACAAATGAGTCTGTGTGGGAGGTCTACAGTTTTGTATCATGTCTAGTTTTACCTGCCAGAAGTGAAAGCATTAAGCGCAGGGATGATTAGATTGATTATGAGAGAATTTCAAGAGTCTACCATCACTCCCAATAGAGAACTGTACTTCGAAGTGTCTTGGTGCATCATGATCAAGAATGAGACATTTTTTTAACAGTATGTGGCAGCAGCCAAGCACAAAAGTGATGTGGAAAACAAAACAATAAGAACAACTCTTGAGCAAATTGCCTATATTGTATTTAATCTGGGCACTAGAAGATTACAGCTGTTTGCAGGCTTGGGTTGTTAAGCATGCCCTCAAAATGACTATTTCACCTGAAAGTTGTAGAACTAAGCCACATGGAAGATAGAAGGCTGTTCAAATGTATGAGAGTCAGCCTAGCAAGGAACTATTTTCCTGTAGTGATTCAAGCCCATTTAATGAAGCAAACAATTTTTTCCCTTTGAAAGGGTTTTTCCTTTTCTAACATTGTCACCTTCTGCTCAAACTGGAATTTTGATGATTTTACAGCAACACACCTTGCTATGTAAAACTCCATTCCAACAATTGCATTAGTGTCTTGGTGAAATGTGTATGCCAGCTTGAATAGTGTGTTCTATGTATTGACAATACAACTTTGCAAAACAAAGCAATTTCCAAAATATCCTTCATTTTCTAATAAAGAAATTAAAAACCATTAGCCAGGTCCACTTTTATCCCCACTACCAGCCATTATTTTTTTAAGGATAAAAATAGATCTGGGTAATGGTTTCGAATTTCCTTAAAAAATAAAACTACACTGGTCCTAAAACCTTGATCACATTCATAAATGAAGAAAACTTACTCGTGGTCTGTCTTCCCAACTGAATTTTTTAGGTTCATCTTCATCCGCCTCTTTTTTAGATCCACAACAACCCATCCTATTGTCATTCAACCAAACAAAGTTTAAAGTAACAAACTTATTGCAAGAAGAATAACAAGATTTGATTAGGTAAAAATTATACCTGCAGCCACTCAAATTTTAAAGCAGAAGCACTTAAAACATAACATATTGATGCATTGTGTTTTATTTTAGTTGCCAAAGCAATTGCAAGCACTGCTGTTTCATTGCAGGGCAGACACCTCAGCTGGTACTTAGCAGTTCAGTGAGAGATGTTCATGGAGATTTGCTTACAATAACTGCAAGCCTTACATGCATCTGAATAATCCCCAAGTATTGACCGGTGTTGACATTGGTTAATATGAACAAATATGGCTGGGATAAAAACTGATTTTTTAAAGGTTCTGGAAATTTTATGTAGTTTGACATCTCTCTTTCTGATAACTTCAGTCACGTTTTCACCCATGCTGTGAACCAAGTACACTGCCATGCAACGTGCAGTGCAACTAGGAGTGCATATTTTTGGCAAATAGTCTATGCCAAATACGGAAGAAGATCTTTGAAGCATCAAGGCCCAAGATCTGAAACAATATTGATCCCTCTCTACATAATTTCTCCCTGATCACATTTACAAAACAGTACACTAATATACTTATCTCTGCATATGATGACAGAAAATATGGTTTTGAAACATGGAGTCCTTCATCTTAACTGTAGCCCAGTTATTTTTCATGCTAAAATCTAAATGGACTAATTCCCCTTTGCTCATATTCTCTTCTACCATAGCTCTCTTCATTCCTTACTTATCTTCACCCTTTGTCCACACTCAAATTCCTTTCCACATCTAGGTTTTGCTTGTTTTGTTTTATTGCTTGTGTATTGCATGGCCTGATGGTTCTGGATGATGAGACAACCGAATGGCTGCTCAACATCTGCCCCGAGATCTAGTGCAGCCAAGCAGTGGTTTGAACAACTAGCTCAAAAGAAGAAGCTTCTATATTTGTGATTTGGTTTTCTTGTTGCTGCTGGAGTTACTTTGCTTTGCAGGAACAGTGCAATGTCATCTCCCATGGACCACTTCTGGTGAATTATGAAATAGGAACAGCACAACATCCCCATGCTAAAAAACGGTGCAAACATTTGTAGAGCTTGCTAGATGCAAAAGGGTTATGACAAGTGACAACCCAAGCTGAGTTTCATTTTATTTGGGTTTATACTTTGTCTGCCACACCCAGATCCTTGTGGATCTGAGCACCTGACCCAATTAGAGCCAACTGGTTGCTCCATGCGCAACTGTGTTCATCATCTGGCAGCAGTTTCCCATGCATGCACAAAACCATTAGTTGAAACCGGACAGTAACAAAGCTAATTCAATTGCTGAGGGGCATTGACCAAATAACCTTGTGGTTCCTTCAATGCCCTGGCATTCTTGCACAAATTAATGTTTTTTTGCTGGAATACTAATTATCGCCAAAAAAATCAACTCAATTTTTTATAGAGTTTAACATTCGTGTGTGTGTTCTGACTAACACTGGGTCTGGGGTCTTACTCTTGTGATAATAACTTGCATTTTATTCCCTTTGGAATGTTTTTTAACCATTCATACCACGACATGAAAGTGAGATCATCAATCCTGCAAAATGTGCTCAGAATATTTTGAAATTTTCATTAGCCATGACATTGCTTTTCATGGGGTATAGTTATATCTGTTTCTTCAAATGATGCAAGAAAACTGTTAAAGGCTGAAAAGCAATTACATGCAAATGTTGGAACTGGTATGTGCAGTTTGGCATTAAATGATAGCTCATAGCCTACAATATAATACCTATCAAACTTATGTAGTGACCATAAGCATTACGTCAGCAATTTTTTCAAGACATTTAATGCCTTGATCAGCAAGTTGTATGCTTTTGTTGAACCATTTGTACCTTTATTTAACTTCTTTATCCTTTAGCTAAAACTGTAGTAGATCTTCATCTACCTTTTTCATCAGCCCACTTCAAGTGCCTGATGTTGTTGCAACCTCTCAGTTGGCATTGCGTTGAATGTGTGATTCACCACTAACAGGATGTGCAAAGAATAACACCCATATATATGTGGCACGAACAAGCAATAATGGAGTGATGTTGTTGGATGATCTCTATTGTTGCTTGCTGCCACTGTGTGAAGTTTTGCGTACTCTCGCTTGGGCTTTCCTAATTCCAATCCTATTCTGCATCAATGTTAGTGAATTTTGACATCATGACTATGAGACAAACATGCACATAAAAACATAAACAGCTTTTTTCATGTATGATTGGTGACTAATAGATTATTGCTGTTTTTATTTAATACCTTCAATACTGGTTTACAAATTTGTACAAAATGATTTTTTCTATAGCTGATACCAGGCAATGTACAGATTCAAATCTGGCTTTCATTGGATACTGGCTGTAACTTTCTGTCTCGAAAGTTTGTACTTTACACACAAAAATTACACAAAAGTGGATTCTACATATTAACACTTGCTTAAGCTTCAATAACAAGGTATTTTAGGAAACTGCATAAACATGGCAAACTCTAAAATACTACTCAGTAGCCAGTGTGTTTTATCAGATAAAATGCTGGTACCTAAAGTTTTAAGAGACAATGAACTTCAACAGGCTTGGTTCTGCTTTCTTCACTTGGCAATGCTTCAAACGTGTGTGACCTGGTTTTATTTTGGTCATTTTGAAATGTTTTCGAATTGACTGAAAAAAATTAAGCCATTTCAGTCAGAATGTCTGAAAATATAGACTGACCAACACCGCTACAGCAAGTTTTAATACAACTGTGAGACAAATGAATGTTTCAATGACCAAAATGAATCAGCAAAAAAATGACCAATGTCTCAGCAAAAAAAACAGACGTGCACATATCTGCATTCAAGTAGCAAGTTTTCATATAGGCAACAGAGTTAAATCCACAAGCAAATTTTTTTTAATAGAAAATCAATTTCATGTAGCACTAAGCATTTGTAGTCCTGAAACCTCATTCAAAATTTGTCTATTGTCAATTGATATGAATTATGTTTCCTATACAAAAGTGGTTCCCAACCTTTTTAATGCATTCCTCTCGTTGCTCATTTTGGAACTTTTCATTCCTTCCTATATTACATAAATTCAGCAAGGCGGCTGAAAGGGTTAAACATCATTATTGCGATGACTCAGATCGCACATACAGGTAACTTAACTATGAAGTGGAAATTCCTACCTTGGACACATGGAATTCCTCCCTGGGGAAGAATTCCTTCCTAGTTGAGAACCACTGCTATTAAATATGGTTCAGCATGCTGCAAGAAAGTGGCAATTTTTCTTTTTTTCATTTTTGTTTCAACCAATTCATTCTGTACATCTTGCTTGAATTGAAAAAAAAAACGTTGCAATTTTTTGTCAAGTATGACAACAGCATGGATGCGTTACTTCTATGTCACGATTCAAAAGTTTATTTTTTAAAATCTTGTGAGAGCACTTCCCACAGAATCCAGTAGTGGATATGTACAAGCAAAACAAAAAGTACCCAACACTTTTTTGCAAATATCTATCTAGGACTATGACAGATATCATAACAAACTATGCTGCAGTACTCATGAGCTTATTATTTTCAAAGCAAATAGGGAATAAAATAAACAATTGGTAGTGTCTATACTCTATTGTAGAGGTTCTTAAACTTTTTGAGACACGACCCCCTTTGGTGATGCCAACAAACTTTGCGCCCCACCCTACTACAAAATCAACAAACATTGAACGTAAGAACAATTTATTGGCAATTAACTTTCATCAGTGGGACGGATATGGCTGCTTTTTAGAAATCAAAAGTTCAATTCCAGGCTTTAAAGCAGATAATGCACATCTCAGATCAGCTTCTCAGTCAAAGATTGTTTCAAGGTCTTGTCTTCATGTTCACGAGTGTAGAAAAGTCAATATCACGTATTAGGTAAGTGGATCAAAACGGAAGTGCTCATGTAGCCACACTACCCACTCTC
>JGI24158J21664_10007065_pt1 | contig 14863 bp, 12 predicted proteins | sample Ectturendosymbi3_FD_21664 | JGI IMG/M metagenome (IMG submission 21664) | reverse complement strand
TCATTAAATCAAACTATCAAAAAATCAAACAACCATAAATTCGATAGTTGCGGAGTGAGCCGCCACGAAAAGATATTTAAGCTTTTTTGACAACAGATGAATATTCGCTTGTCACTGAACTGGTGTCGCAGCAGGTCTGGGCATCTGTATAAAACCCAATAAAAATCAATGGAACTTGTGGCGCAGCATGCTCGCTGCTCACTGCTCAGTGTTTCTTTCGAACACAAGAAATTCATAAGTTGCTTTCAATGGACTTATTTTTCTTCATATTATGGAAATGTGTAGCCTTTGCCTGAGTGAGACATTTTGTTTGCTGATGCAGGTGGAACAAATGAGACCAGATGAGGTGCGTTGGTTTTACCATAGTCACAAAGTCAAGGCGTGGAAACCTTTTGTTGGCTTCGATTCCCTAAATTTGGAAAAAGAATGGAGGTCTACTAACGTTGCTCGCAGATCTAGCGAAGCAGTTTGCGTTCGTGGCGGCATGTTTGAGGTACGGTGGCAAAATGCTACGATGATTGCCTTTTAGCTAACTGCATACTCCAATCTAGGGGTCAGGCACCAGGTCGCCTACGGGCCTGTTGTAAAAGTAGCACTAACATGATCAGTGTCTTTTCATAGATATATAGATAAATATCATAGTAATAACTTCCAATGTAATAACTTAATTAAAGGTAAATTGACTAGATGTTGTTTATTCATAAGTGTGTATCAACTGGGCGGCAACAGCTCTTTGGTAAAGTGTCCGCCTCTCAATTGTAAGGTTGCGTATTCGATCCACGGCCGCTGAGTGAATTGCCGTAGCGCTCCATGAGCAAGATCGTTCACCTCAACCGCCCCGGCAAAAACCACAATTCAGGCTTCGGCCTGCCACCAATTGCCGTCACGAAAATTCACAAAAAAAGTGTGTATCAATCTGGTAGCCCTTCGCATTAATCGGTATCCAAGATGTAGCTCTCAGTTTCAAACATGTTGATGAACCCTGCTCTGATCAAAAGAGCAGGTTTAACGCGTTGCCTGCGGCAGTTTCAATCAAAAAGTGTACAGTGGTCATTCAGCTCCCACAAGTCCACACACGCACGAGGGACAGGCCACTTGTGTGTGATCGGCGGCACCGCCCGTAACCTGGTGGTTTGTTGATATGCTGAAGTAGGTCGACTGGTTTGCCACGATGTGGTGGAAAATGTCTAAAACTACGTTGATCATATATAATGTATCCTTGTTCTAAATGGGCGTCTGCGTTTGGCTACTAGTGGTGCAGTAAATGAATTATTCAACTGTGACTTGTCTTCAATAACACTGGCGCGTTGGAATGTCGCTGCACAACTCATCTTTTCGTAATTGTATGTCCAGCCACTCAAACCTGTCCACAGTTCATTCTTGGTCAAAGCCCATCACACCTTATCGATTCACCACTCAGGGTAACATTTCTGTAGCGATATTTTTCGACGTGTTGAAACTCAGACAAGAAGACGTACAGGCAAGATGAGTACAAGAAAATATGCGTGTGAGGGTGTGGTGGAGAGTGCCGGACTGAGAGCTACATTTTGTGTTGACGAATAATTAGCGATTTTATTGACGGTTGTTTCGGTGATCAGCAAATTTTTTCTGCAGCTATAATAGTGCTTTGTTCAATCCGCGTTAGAATTTAATGAGTATTAATTTGCTAGCTATTGTTATGTTATAATTTTTTTCTATTTTTGGTTGAATTTTTTTTCAGTGCTCCACTGACTATAACCAGAGTAAAGCGTGCTGTGGTTTCTTAACAGTGACAACCCTGTGATTGTTTGCTTGAAATCACTAATAGTGCAGATCGTCCGATCTTCACAAAAGTCGAAGTAGACTGATTGTTATGAGAGAACGCGTTTTTAAAGTGTTTTTGAATGACCTTTTAAAAATAGCCACTTTTATTCTTGCAAATTTTGTGCCACAGCGAGTAAAACATGCCGATTAATATTTTTCGCTTCCAAGGTGAACGTGACGACAATGAGGTGCCTGCCTATATACTGGCCTACTAGCGACACTTCCAAAAACTGCAATGAAGAAGGTGTCCCGGTCGCCCGCGGTACATGGTTTTACGACGTGACGTGGCAGCCGGTCGGCGGCGACCTGGCTCAGCGTGTTGAGATGGAGCACATTGCCAGGTGGAAAGACTACAACGTCGCACACATAAAGGTGGGGCTGATAACGGATATGCGAATGACAATGGCTGCGCAAAAATACCTATGAAAGGAGTTAGCTGGCAAACAGAAATGTTGTCTTAAAATACAGCAACGCGGGCTGTTGTTATACAGCAGAATTGCCCTATTACTTCAGGGGACCGGAGAAAAAACGTTGTTATAGGCGAACTGTTGTCTTTGGCCGACCTACAATAAATCGTTCCTAAAAATAAATTTTTAGTTCAATACCAAAGCCTGGCAAGGGCTAAAAGTGTTCTTTGATTAGGATTGCGGTTTACTGTATCGTGTTTTCGCGCATGGTATGATAAGAAAAAATGAGAAATTAGTTTGTCTTTATTTTCCAAGCTTCCAGTCAACGTTGTTCTTGGGATGTCGTGCAATTTTTGCCACTTTCGTACCATTTTCATTATTGAGCGAAACAGCGATGGTTATACGTTTTTCATACTGGGATACAGCTTCTTTTGCTCAACAATTTACGCACTGCTCCACCAAGAGAATCGAACAAACTGTCTGCAGTCGCAACAATCCCTAATACTTTGCAATAAAAGTCAAGCAACGATTTTCCTCCATTGCTGCTGATGGCGCAATCCTTGATACCATTCGCACGTTACACCAGTCATGCCTCAAGAATTGGCCGCTTTTAACTTCACTGCGTTCCTATTCCGGCATAAAAGATTTGGTGGTGGCTGCACGTAGCCGAGCTTACACTTGAAACTGTAAAGAAACTTGCAACTGTCGTTATCAACGAACAAAATATTCTGCCGGGACCGACAAAACGCGTCGCTACAGACGAAGTGCTGATATAGCGGAGTCGTTATTAAAGGCGAACTCGAATTCACGTAAATATAATAGGACTTCTGCCGTGACCGATGAGAAAACGTCGCTACAATGTCGAAGTTGGTGTAGGCGAATTCTACTATACTTAAAAACTCCAACTGAGCATGAACCAAACAAGACAAACGATCGAAAACGAGCCTCTTCAACAATCGTGCATTAAATTATTCATTCATTCAGTTTCATGCCTACTTTTCCTTTCACGAGGGTCGCGGGGGCAGCAGCCTCGGAGGACTCGATATACCTCGACGATTTTCAGCAATCTCTGATAGTTCTGCTGGCTCCACACCAAGGCGGGGACAAGCAATGTCGGAGATCCAGTCACCCCACTCTGTTTTTTTTTCGCTGAGACATTTTGGTCATTTGTCAGACAGTGTATTAAAACTCGCCATAACAGTGTTCATTAGCCTATATTTTCAGACACTCTGACCGAAATAAGTTAATTCTTTTCGGTCATTTGTTCAACCTCTGGGCCGCTTTACCGTGGGTTTAGCCAGGAGTTGCTTCGCCAGTCTTTCCTGGAACATTCCGGTCACATCGCCTAACCAACGTAGCTGGGATCTCTCGATTCGGAGAAATGACTCGACATTCGGGGATTTACGAATTACACAGCTGTCCGCTTTGTCGCGACATGCCACGTCGTGAATTCTTCGCAGCAATCCTATCTTTCCCGTTGGTACTTGGGGCAGCGCTCATTCAGTCATTACCTACGATTCATGACCGTAGGCGAGGTTCGGAATTCGGAACAAAGATCGATTTCACAACTGACAGCTTTGCGGTGTTTGAAAGGTCCCGTTTTGTGACCGCAGAACGGTAAAGCTCACGCACAACCGCGTTTGCGTTGCCAATTCGCTTATCAATATCCTTGTTCCACTTTCCGCAACTTTTTCATTGAGTATCCTACAGCTTTGGATCAATTATCTCGTGGCATCTTTTGTGAAAGAACTTGGCATACTTCTTCCTTGGGAGNCTAAGGAGAGGGATGCCCAGAAGTAGGCGCATTTTCTCTGTCTCCCTTCTTGTGTATTGGAATGATTGGAANTCCAGTTTCCCAGTCTTTCGGNACTCTTCNAGAATCCTAGGTCACTTCACACACGCCAGCTAAAGAAACATCGCTCGATCCAAGGCCTTGAGCATTGCAAATCTGATTTCATTGCAACCTGCAGTCCACCCTTCACTGTTTTGACAGATAGGGAAAACTGCAGCTGCAGTGATGGGGCATTTTCCTTACTACAATTAAACCTGTGTGTTCAATAGTGTGTGATAGTGGCTGAGTTCAAAAGAGTTTTGGAATCCTCTTGCAATCTTTTAAGCATATTCTCTTCATTACTGTATAAGACACCATCTTGGTCTTTGATGGATCTGGCAACATTTTATTTTTGCCGCCAATACACAGGATGGCTTGCCAGGAAAGTTAGTTGGCTTGCCAGTAAGTGCAATCCCGTTTAATCCGAAATTCTCCCAACATTGCATTTTGGACTTTTTACCGGGAGCTGTGCGAACTTTCGTGCTTCAGAGTAACACTAACGCAAAGAAGAGCCGGCGTTGTTCCGAAGCCTGGCCTTGTAGGCTAGTTTCTATGCTGAACAGCATCTTTCACCTAGTTTGTTCCAACACGGAGTTACTTTTTGTTACTTTTTTTGCCATTATTCGCCACACCAAGTCGTTTCCGTCCGCATACCCAAGTAGCATGTATTACGTCTTCACCCGCAACACAGTTAACATAAGCATACAAGGTAGTCACATATATATGTAAGAAGATGAGCATATGCATGTGGCGGTAATAGAAAATCATACTCTTGGGTAGCGTCAGGTTTTTTAAGGTTTGATCTTGCTGACCGCAAAGACTTTGAGAGACCGCAGCTATTTTATCTGAATACCGATGTGGTCGTAAAACAAGTATTTCGTGTATTTTGATGGTGGCAGTAAAGCGAGTTTTTACTCTATTTTGAGAGACCGTTGGAAAAATTTTAGTGTCGGTCTCTCAAAACGCTTTAAAAAAACAGGTTACTTTCAAGAAGCACAAGCTTAGATATGTGGCACTAGTAAAGACCACATGCATGGATGGCACCAAGACGGTTGCTCTGATGTGCAGCACCGTTGAAAGGGCTGCGGTGAGTTCCAGGTAGACCATATTGCAAAATTTATGGGACAGTGTGGAAGCTATGAAGGACCAGGGGTCATTTGGGTGCAGAATGCAGACCTCCCAGTAAATGATGAAGCTAGAGCTGAAACCTCTGCTTTCGCAGTGGATTCCGGGAGCTCTCGGAACAAGTACGATCCGATGTCTGCAAAGGCGTTTCTTACATCCTTGTGCACTAGGGTTTGCCACCTTGTTCGGTAGGTTCTCATGCCTGCACGTTTGTGTAGGCCCTGGAAGTTTTTCAAAACGTTAGTTGCATGCCACCATGTGGTGATTCGACTAAAGATGTGCATCCATTTTGACGCGATCGTCGGATACCAATTGGAACAAGTCAGTTGTGAAACATTGACCCAAAGAACCTCTGAACCAGATGTACTTGTGCAAACTCTTGTTTTGGGAGACGGTGTAATTGACAAGGCGTTATTACAGCACAATAATTGCAGGAGGGGCCTTCCGTTGTCTTTAACGTCAGCATCACCATGTTGACCAATCACGCCCTTCCATACCCTGACATCGTTACCACAGTGTGCACTGACGATTCCCAACAGTTGGTAGGTGTGTTTGCTGTGTAACTCTTTTCAGGTCATCACTGGTGTCTTGCACGAATTCCGGGTGGAATAACAAAAGCCGAAAACCCGTAAAATAATTTCACAGAAAAAAGACTGGGAGCGTCTCCACAAGCCACCTTTTCAAGTTGTGGCTGCTGAGACGTCGTCCAAACAGTTTTGCCAATTTGTTCGCAGGAACTGATGGACAACCGAGTTATGCATTCGATGCAGTTGAGTGGGAGTCACGTGGAGTGGTACAGCGTGACCGACGTCGTTTTGTACAAAGACGCCACCGCGCATCGCGCTCTGCGGAACATTGCGACGAAGTTTGGGGTCTCGAAGGTGATGCGACAGAAAGGCTTGCGTTGAGTGGTTACCTATTTCTTTTTACGTAGATCAATAATTGATGAGCTGCGTTTTTCAAAATCTAGTTATTGCGTTGCAAACGCTTATCGTGCAACTCGTCCACCGTTGGCAACACGATTGCTTTGCTTTCTTTACGCGTTTTCTGAATGCCCATACAATTTAACGCACAAAAAGGAATTAGCACTGCTGTGACTTGCGCCTTTGTGCCATGAAATCGAGTGGCCGTGGAAAGCTGCGTCAGTTCTCACGCGCTGAACCGCGTGCACGGCTTCAGTGTCCACGTTCTTCGAACTTCGCGGCCGTTTAGATTAGTTGTCTGGAAACTGTTAGCCATCCGCAGCTTTTCACTGGTCCGCGTGTTATGTAAGAATTACAGTCCTGTGCTGATTGCGTTGTTAAAACATTGGCAACTTTAACAACTATGGAACCGTGATTGTTTGTCGTTAACAGAGCATTGTTTTTGTCATACGGTTTATGACATTAACATAGCATTGTCATGCAATAGGCAACTGAACACAGCTTAAGTTTGACATTGAACCTTCAAAAATAAGTATGGGCTTTTAATTGTGACTAAAAGGGTGGTTTGGGCCATCATAACGAAAGCTTGCCGATCACTGGTTCAGAGTAAGCCAAATTTTTGATGCATCGTAAATTTTGAAATGCATCGTCGCTAAGGCCATGTGTTGCTACAACAAGGTCAAATCGATTTGCAGGTTACTACGAATGGGCAACGGCTGCGCCGAGGCTACCATGAAGATGCCATGAGCGATGATAAACCCCCTCCAATCACCAACCTCATCTTTGTGGTTCACGGTATCGGCGCGAAATCGGACAGGTCCGTTTCTGCTGACTTTTTATTTAACCTTCATAAATTTTCGTTTTTAAACAAGAATTTCAACACAAAATCAAACATTACAGCCTTTGAAAGCTGAGGGTCAGTATCGGTTTCATTGTAGCGCATGTAGATTTCGCTTGTCATTGGCGAAGCAAGTTTACTTTGTTCTTATAAAACATCAAGCATACGTTTATTTTACTTTTATGTTCTCCGTTATAAGTATGACGCCATTGAACATCGAGTAGTTGTCAAGCAGTAACAACATTTAACATTCCACATAAAAATAATGTTTGAAAATAGTTGCGTTAGTTGACAGCATTGAATGTTTTGTGTGCTTGTTGGCATCGATAACCTCTTTTCTAATATCCATGCTAATGCCTTTGAACGAGTGCTATTAATGATGCGGTCCTTTCACAAACAATCGCATGTAACCCGTGGAAACAGCCCAGGCTCGTACACAAACGTATGCAAGTAAGACCAGATCCGTAGCTACAGGGGGCATTCTGAGGCAGTTCCCCCAAAATTTTGTTGTGTCCAGAAAAAATGTTTGACATATAGTTGAAAGAAAAATCTTTCCCCTTAAAAATGTATTTTGCCCTCCCAAACCTAAAATCCTGGCTAAGGGCCAGGGTGAGACGTCGCGCGCGGTTCCGTTTTGGAGAAAATGCGGTTGCAATGAGTTAGAACAGTGTTGCGCTCAGCGCAGATGCGTGCGTAAAAAGAAGCAGGGAAGCGGCGGCAGCGCCTTCCTGCAACAATAGAATTACCCTAGTAGATGATGAAATGGATGCCGACTTTGCGCATTTGACCTAAGGTAACCTCGCCCGATGAAAACGCTGGAAACACTGCTCGTTTATGCGACAAAAGCAGCAGCAGGCTAATTTAGCCCAGCGCTGCAACGTATGAAACGTGCTGAAAGACACGCAGGGAGGCGTTGCTGTCGCTACCCTGCGCCTTTTGTGCACGCATCTGCGCTGAAAAGGTATTAGTCCTGCTTTTCCCGCAGTTGTGGTCCTGCATACATGTGTGGAGTTTGCTGTGCTTCCAAACTCCATGTCAGAAAAAAATTTGCTTGTTTGAAGTGAATCCGTTTAAAAAGGGTGGGCTTGTGTGTTTTATCGATGAAAATGCGTGAGAAAATTTTTAAAGAGAGACTTGCCGGTGTAATCTGGTGCTTATACATTTGTTGAGTACTTGTAAGAAAGCTTTTTTGAGAATTGGAGCAGCAGAACGTTCACATAGGGAAAGTAATCTATCTTACAATGTCATCACGGCCGGTGTATAAAGAAACCATGATACTCTAATTAAGCTCCAAAACCCAACTGATTATGGGGTTCTACAACGGAGAATAGAAGCGAATGTAGTAGATTGTTCGTGATTTTGCTAAGAAGTGTGTGATTTTATTGGTATACCTGATAAACTGGGTTATCTTTCCCCTTCTCGCAATGCACTTACTGCGGCTGTATCTCTAAGTATTCGAACTCCATGTAAAAACACCAACCCTCGCCACGTTGCAAAACCAACTTACAGATTATATTTAAGAATTTTTAAGTTGTGTGATCAATCGAGCATCAATGTCGGTTTGAAACATACATCGAGCTCAACACACATTGACATCACTTCGTGTACCGATGAAATTTTTTCAATTCCTCGCGATTTTCTAATCCACGCGGCAAATCACGGTAGATGCTTACGTCACGAAAGCCCTGGTGCAGTGTCGTCGCGCGAGTGTTTATTAGCTCAGATTTTTGACAGAAAACGAGATGACAAATGAATCGTTCGAGTATTTGGTGTAACACACCACATCACCGTGTGCCCGTCCTGTTTCGGTCAAACTATCAATACACGTCATGTTGCTGTATTCCTTTGTTCAGGAATGTTTGAATATCGTTAGATACTGGCAATGCATGTGTCCTTGTGTGGAACAGATGTAAAATTGTGCGAAACACCGCCATCTTCCGCGCTAATTGTCGACGACTCGAGATGAAGCATTTTGATGGAAGAGTTGAATTTTTTCCCATCGAGTGGAGGTCAAAGGTCAGACTTGACGGTGACATGGTTGAGTGCATTACTCCGAAAAAGGTGAGGATTTGCCAATTTTAAGGAGTAAGCTGCTGACGCAGGAATTTGATCAGCGTTCTTTTTCTCCAGGCTTATTACCATTTTCTTGTGGGAAACTTAGTAGTTACAAACACTGACTAGCAAAACTGAGCTAACCCTGTTCATGTACCTTGTTTGCGTGTATGCGAAGGTAAACTGGCTCTCTGTGGAAGCCCACATTAGATCACGATTTTCTGGGAAACGTGACTTACGCAAGGTTCCGTCATGCAGTTCATGAGTTCTCTGCAACTACAACACTTCTACTCCTTTTAAAAAAACAATCATATGTGCGTCGTGAAACACATACGTTATATTAATTTCACATACAATGCTTTTACCTGGGATCTGTTTAAACCCCAATTGCCTAGCGGGTAGCCGAGTGTCTGAAAACGCAGAAACATCGGTATATTGTAAAACACTGACAGGCTTCGAGTAACACTTCAGGTAACCGAAGATCTGCGGAGATCTCAGCATACTGTAGAAGCACATCTGGAAATCATATGTCACAATGGGTCTTGACCGAGTAACATACCAAGGTGTCTTGAAAGACCCATGGCGACGTTGTAGCATCCTAATGACTACGTGATGAAAAAGCTCGTACACCATTCGATTTGTCTTCAAAAGTTGGGAAATATCACGAAAGAGCAAATTTCTAACGTTTTTGTTTACGTACAGCAAAATAAAAAGACAACACCCTTGCGAGGTATAGATAGCCCAGGTTACCAGAGAAAGGTCTTATAGAATTTGACATCTTTTTAGATTTCCGAAAGTTCGTACATCAATTATTTACTTTATTCAAAACTTTCCTGAAATCGATTTGTGAATCATCAATACTTTGCCGCTAACTTGCATTTGCCTCAAAGTTGTTCATGGAAATGGTGAAGCACAATTTAAACTTTGAATTTTCTTAATCAATTGTGGTTTACTAATTTACGCGAATGAACTCAAACCAACATGTTCTTTTGGTTTTAAACTTGCCTTTAGTTGATAGACCCCGTGCTTGAGCGTCTGCAATCAATGACTGCAGACGATCAACCAGCTTTGTTTGCCTCTACTAGGGGCAAGGGATGAGGAAATTTGTGAACCACACGGCAATGGACATATTTTACTACACGAGTCCACGCTACAGGAATGAAATCATCAGCGCTCTGCAAAACGAAATGAACAAAATTTACAAGATGTTTATCGATAGAAATCCTGCGTTTACCGGAAAGGTATACCTGGTTTTCTTATTCCTAGTATTTTTTAGAAAAAATTGGAGCACGTAGCTATTTTTCAACTTTTTATTGTTTTCAAGCTTTATCGCAACGATCTGGTATTTTCTTTTTTTGTTTTACAAAACTTTGCGCACGTACTGTTCTTTCAATTTTTCACTTTTTTTTGTAATCCCTATTGCGTTAGAAGTGTTTTCATGGCCTGTCGCCAAAATTTTCAAACCTTGCATTTGCGTCTTCATTTAGCTTTTGCAGTTTTGCCAACCCAGGGGTGTAGCAAGGGGGCACAATTCTTCGGGCGCCGAAAATTCCCAACAGTGACGTAAGTACGTCTTTCAGCACGGTGAATTTACTCCCAAACACCTTAGATTCGACCACGAGGGCGCCAAACTTGTTTCTTGGCTCGAGCGCCGTCTAACTTCGTTACGTCTTGTTGCAGGTGTCGATATTCGCTCATTCCCTCGGTTCTGTCATATTCCACGACATTTTGACTGAACGTACATCGGTCGACACCGGGAAACGAGTTATTACAACAAAAAAGCGGGTCAGTTGATTAAATTCAACGAAATCTAGCCATCTAAAGTTGCCATAAAACTGTGCAGAAATTGATTTTTTGTGCACTGAAACCACTCTTTCTCATACGAGTCCACGATTGATACATGTTTTACGCAGCGTTTATGTTATATCATATTTTTATTGCACGTTTGGTTTTCACAATCCGTAATTTCGTTCATTTTGATGCGGTTTTCCATGCAATCCTTCATTTTGTTCATTTTGACGTTTTGGGTCGTTCGCTTACTTGTGGTTCGTTCAACTCCTGTACATACCACCACACATTGCCCAAGGTGTCGCCATCCGTGTTTAGGTATTATCACGATATGGGCATGAGGTGTTATCTGCATTCGTTCGTTTTTAAATGTTGTCTTGGATTTGTTTGCTTTGCAGCTATTTTCTTTCAAGTTCTGCTGCTCAATTGCATAGTATTTTACTCAGTCTTAACTTAATGCCTTTTCTAACTTCCTTGCACTTATCTTTTTTACTTTCTCAGTTTTTGCAGAATNAAAATTGTTCCGTTGTCATTTTNCCTACTTTCATTCATGCCTTTTTTTGTTCTAAACTGTTTGGAGTAATTTTTCGACTGTCGTTGCGGAGCTGATTTCTGATATCAGTTTGAATTCCAGCATNTTTNATCCTTTTTTTCGACTNAGGAATCCCTGGGAGGTCTCGGGTTCAAACCGCACTGTGTGTTCTGCATCGGGTCCCCTCTGGGACTTTTCTTGTGTCTGCGNGGCTTCAGCAAAAAGGATCACGGAAGCCGAAGTGACATTGTCGCCGATTCCCTGTGCAAGTAAGGGCTTGCCAGTTGAACGAGCTTCGCAGGCACTTAGAATACATCCGTGTATTTTTGGCANCACAACCCTCATGGCAGTGTTCAGTTGCACATCATACTTGGGTGTTGTTGTAGACGTGTCCGGGNGAGTCTNTATTAGCATGACCTTATCCTNCCTNACCTCTGTCTTGTCGGTGGTAGCCTGAGCCGTTATAATGGACAACATTTTTTATTTAATTTTCTGTGAGCTCGTCCGAAGATCAATTGCGCGCAATTTTGTTTCGTTCAACAATGGAACCAGCTTATTTACAAGTTTTCCGAACATGTTAACTTTAACTGATGAGTTCTAAGCACTATATTTCACAGAGGCACTATATCTGTTTCATGCTTTTGCAGCAACCTGTATAATATTTACCATCCCGCTGACCCTGTTGCTTACCGCCTGGAACCACTCATCTACGCCAACTACAGTGAAGTCCCCCCTCTTCAGGTAAAATGAACAAAGTCGTTCGTTGATTCTAGTCTTTGCGTCTTCTTCATGTTGTGTAAAAGTGCAGGATGTAAACTTGTTGTGTGAGAACATCGCAAAGAGGAGCTAAAAAGCCACAAAATAAAAACGTTTCTGCTTTTCCTACCTTGTTTAAATTACAACGCCACCCAACTGTCTTGTCGGCTTCAAATCTCCCTGTAGTGAAAAACCTTGCATCGAACAAAGTGCAGCAAGATGTTAGCTATTTATCAAACTGGAAGTTTCGGAAAATTTTAGTCTCAATGGTTTTGTTGTGTGAAAAAAATCTAACAAAGTATGATTTGGCAATTAGCTTTCAGGCGTATTGCTCGGATTTGAAAGCGCTGGAGAACAATGGGATGTTCAAGACTTGTTGGGAAGTGTTGCCAACCGCTGCTTCCAGGGGCGGAGCTAAGGGGTTCCAGGGGGGCCATTGCCCCCCCCCCAAAATTTTGCCTGGCCCGCCAAAAATTTTTCAGTCTTCTTCTGAAAGTCCTACACAGACCATTGACAGCTCCCCTTGTTGCAAAACTGGCCCCTCCAGTGGTCCCCCCAAATGAAAATGTCTGTCTCCGCCCCCGGCTGCTTCTATTTCACGTTTCTCGGTATCACTCCGCTCTTGTCTCATGAATGCCACGCCACAGTTGCGATTGCCGCATCAAAAAAAAGAAAAAAAAGAAATGAATAGTCGTAGATTTGGATGCATTGTTTGTCAGCGAACCGCTGTTGTGAAAACTAAAGTGTTTCTTAACGATTAACACGGCAAAAAACACGTCATTCTTAACACGACAATAACTACGTCACTGCTTAGTTCATGCTGACAACACAGTGGCAACATATCTGCATAGTGAAACTGCTTTCTTCGTGCTTTTACAAAAGCACATATAGGGCAAGGTTGCGTTTAGAACAATTATTCCAAACCTCTTCCTACTGGCCTACGTCTGAATACATTATTGTCTTGCTCGGTGAACCCAACGCGTGTGTGTGCGTGTGCTCGGGTGGGCATGTGCGAGAACCTTTACTAGAGAGGACGATCGCTTTCAAATACAGTAGAACTTGTCTAATTCGTCATCGTTTAATTCGTCAATTCGCTTAATTCGTCACTTTTTCGTCGGTCCCGACAGAATCCCTATCTTTTGTGTACATTTCTGTTCGTCTATTCGCCATTGTCTAATTGGTCAATTTTCTTAATTCGTCACCTCTTTCTATCCCTGAGAAGCGTTTTGTTCGTCTAATTCGTCATTTGCAGTTTCCCTTTTGATGCCTAAGCAGCTAGTACGTATGGGAATTCAAACAAATTAAGGATCTTTATCTGAGAATTATTGCACCTCGCAATTTGTTTATCGAATTTATACACGAGGTGCGAAGCGCTACCCGACCCCCATTGAGAGAACGCGGAAAAGTTTATCAAAGATTTAAAAGGTGCTTGATTATATGGAGGAGTCCAGATAGAGCTGAGGAATTAATTGTTGTATTCAACCATAACGTCATAAATTTGTACATTTTACTGCAAATAAGAGCACAATGTATAAGAGTTACTGTGATAAAGCATACGAGCTTCTGTGATACAGTTTTCACCTGTTTGCATAATTCGTCAGTTCGCCTACTTCGTCACTTTTTTCTGATCCCCTTGAGGCGACGAATTGGGCAAATTCTACTGTAATTTCAAATATGTAGTGAAAGCAACGCTTGTTCTGAGTTAACCCCCCTTTTACAAAGTCACAACAGGGTCAACTGAATATTTTTGTGAATTTTTAGTTTTTGTGAATTTCTCTTGCCTGTAAGGTGTGTTTGACTCAAACTTGTCAAATTCATTTAGGACAATAGCTAGCAATCTACTGCCCAGCATTAATCAAAAAATGGAAAAACAAAGTGATACCAAACATGTAGTGGCGGCAACCTTTGTTTTGAGTTAACGCACTTTTTACAAGTAACAACAGGGTTTTCATTGACAGACTAATGTACTATTGACTTCTCTCACAAGCGTAACTGGACTAAGTACTTGGACACACAATGCTTGCAGACAAATTTCTTTCACGTAGTAGCAACGTTGAAATATCCCATGCAACAAAAACCAAAGTCCATGAAACGCTTTCCTTTCAGCAGTTTGGGTAAAAAGTTTGAAAGTGTTCCTTGCACACAGCATAGGAGCTCCACACTTCCGACACGCGAACCTCGTCTTGTTTTGGTGCGATGGACCCCAAAATTGGCAGAGTTTTCTTACCGTCAATGGTTCATGCACTTGCGGTGGTTATCCCTGACCAGGCCCTTAACCAGGTTGGGACAGCAGAAGGGGCGAAGAGTTTTCTGAGGGGACCAAATTTTTTTAACTATGTCCAGTACTTTTAAACTATGTGCAAAACATTTTTCCCGATAGGGTTGAAAATTTTTCTAGGGGAGCGAAGCCCCCCTGGTTACAGGCCTGTCCCTGACGTCAAATCAAGAAATGTACTGTAGATGGTGGACCAAATGGCGGGAGGCAACATCGTGATGCTTTGGTAGGCCATGCTACTTTTGTCACAGCGAGACATTTCACTTAATTTTCAAGAATGCAAACTCCAGCACATACCTGTGCATTTCAAAACCTTTGGAAAGGCAGCGAAATGTAGGCTCTGGCATTTTTCAATATTCAGCCGTGTTGAATAACAATAACTGTAAAACATTTCGTATACAAACAGAACATTACAAGCTTTGCATTATAGTGGATCTAACTTTTCGCATTACGAATTGCCGTTTCCCTACTCGCGATTGTATTCCGTACGTGAGGTCTGGTTTGTCTCAACTTGTCATTCGCGTCAAGGGATT
>JGI24158J21664_10007064_pt1 | contig 14863 bp, 10 predicted proteins | sample Ectturendosymbi3_FD_21664 | JGI IMG/M metagenome (IMG submission 21664) | reverse complement strand
GCGAAATTTCTGACCTCTGCGAAATTTCTGACCTATTATTGTTTGTCAGTTATTTTGCTTCTCAGAGTAAAGGAATAAAGTTTGGCGATTACTTTTTTGATGTGTGTTGTATAACTTAAATCTTTTTGGTTAGATATCAGATACTCAGATACCCACAACGAGCTACAGCACGGGAATAACTCCAATAACTGAAAAATGTTGGACTTCGTCTTAGACCTCATTTCTTTTTCTACCACTAACCGAAACCCTAACCTGACACACCTAAACACGAAACTCTAAGCCCTAATCAACAGTTTTCTCAGCGTATTTGATATGTAGCACATTATTCCGTGCATGCGCACATGGCATGAAGTCATAAAATTCGCAAGTCAGAAATTTCGCTTGACACCGGTTTTTAAATACTACGTTATGTAGAGTACCTGACTACCCTCCTTCAACAACTGTTCCGAAGTTCAAAAATTTTTGACCCCTCTACAAGACAAAATTTCACCAAGCCAATTTAGAAAATATCACCAAATTGGAAATCTCTCTTGACAGGCATTTACTTGACTCTTATCTACTGCTCCATGTGATGAAATGTTACTTTGCGTAGTATAGTTTTTGAGTTGATGTAGCCCTGATAATAAAGTCGCCTTTGACAAATTAACGATGAATCTTTACTAACTTTTTCCTTGGTCCTAACAAGTTGCCTCATACTTGAAAAGTGCAGTCTTTTCATTGGTCACATATTTTTTATATATTGCAACACGTTTGTTTTGCAATATCTTGTATTTTTGATGTACAGCATAATCTTTACTAATGCTTTGCTGGTGTCTTCGTTCTTCCGGCGTAACATGTGTTTCGTGAGACTTGATACGCTTCGAAGAGCAAATTCCCGTCCTTGCCTCTGCCGTCGACTCACGAAAAATGTATGAATGAGTTGAAATTGAGCTGAATTCAAAATCTTCTTATGGTGCAAGAAAGAGTTTAAGTCCTATCCTTGGGGCGTTAAAGTAAGGGTAGTGCCAGGTCAGGTTTTCGTTCGTGAAGGAAAAAGCACTTTTGGTTGGGTCATATATAAAAACAAAGAAATCAGCGCATGATTGCACAGGTGCAAGCTACGCTTTCTCAATTTTTTTGCAGGTTTATCTGACAGGACTACTTTTCTGCCAGCACGAATGTAATTAACAAACTAGGATACAGTATCGAAATATCGTGTAGAGCAGGGGTCTTAAACGCAAATTGCTCCGAGGGCCAAACGAGGACTTATAAAGTAACTTGAGGACCGCGTTGTTATGACTACTCGAGGACCGCATTATGACGCTGACGCAACAGTGGCGGTGCCTGAATCTCACTGCAGCAAAAACAGCTTTTGCATCTTATTTCCTGCGAAAGGTGTCGTGAGTTATGGGCAAATCATTTCTAGCCGTCTCTACGTGCGCTTAAAAGTAACTTGTTTACTCGCTGGCCGAGCACTTTTAAACACCGATCAATAATTTAAATAACTTAAATACTAATTTCATCTGAGTTTTCCCCAAAAGCATCGCGGGCTGCACAAAATGCCCTCATGTGGCCCGCGATCCGCGCGTTTGAGACCCTTGGTATTAGGTAACTCACCGTATTGCTGCAAGATCTCAAACATCCCGTAACAAACAAATCTCTGTAGTTTGTCTGGAATCATGACGCAGTCACTGATGCGTGTTAAGTGGAAGTGGTTGTTATTGCGGTATTTTAGCCGTTTTGTACCAAATTATAACCTTTTCTTCCAGACATGTTTTCCAAAAGCATTTATTCGCGGTTTTGTTAAAAATGTAAAATTCTTTCACTCAGTTAACTTCTTTCGATATTTTAGATTTCTAGACGTTTCCATAGCAAAAACAAAAAATCTTGTTATGTGGTTAGTGAATTCTCCCGATGTTGTGCTGCTCAATTCATGCTAAACTGATAAAGGTAATTTCGCTGTTTTACGTAGATTGTTTATGTTGTTCGCTGCTGAGGATGTTGTTAAACGAAGTTGCCGTTGAGCTAAGCCTGCTATTTTTACTGGATTACTCAAATGACTTAATTTCTTACAATTCTTAGCCGTCTTAATGTAATATTTGACCAAGTAATCAACTAACCTTGAAATGCAGTTCCCAGAAATAGGGCGAAAAATTCACTTAGACGTGACATGCATGAATACCACCAGCAAACAATTCCGTTCGTCATAACAATTTTTCATCGCATATGTTTCCACTCTTTCTATTTTGTTAAAGCATGGCTTATTTTCTAAGTCAATCCTTGACACAGCAGGAAGTTACTCGTGGATTCGTTTGTACTGTTGTTTATCCTGCGAAAAACTAATTCAGTACATTTTTGATCGGATATATTTCTGTCAGCATTTGGCTCAACAGATGATAAGAAATGCTGAGCAACACTTTAGTTTGTACAAGCAACACGTTAATTGATCAATTATAAGAGTTAAATTTTTAAAACTTTTTTCTTTTAGGATTCGACATGCGTACTTCGGGAAAAGTTTTTAATACGTACTTTTCTAACGTTTTTTTGCTTTTTATTGCTTTTTTGCAGAATTAAAAAAAACAAAAGTATTAACAGGTCAGGTTGGCTTTATACAAGCGTTGTCTGCAACTTCCAGTGTGCAGTTGTCTGAAGCCCGTTTGCAGTCAAACGCTACTTGCTTGACACGGAAAAGAGTTAGGCTGTCGAAAAAAGTAAGTATTTCTGTTCGATAAGCAATTGGCCCTGAGACCAGTTTTGTGACACAAAACGCTGCACTTTAATGTGGATTCAGTTGTTATTTGGAATCATCGTCGACAATACTCGCCTGATTTATTTTAAATCGATGAATATGCAGTTATAATCACCAACCACGATACGCATTGATTTCAACCTGAATTAATATGGCAAGGTAAATTGCCGGATTTTGCGATGGGCAACATCCAATTTTGGATGTATCTATAATATGTTAAAATGCGTGTCCTTAACACTAACAGGATTTTCCACGAAATCTGAGGTTAGGCAAATGTAAACCTTTTTTGTGCCTCGCCAGTGCCGAAATTTTCAAGTTTCCCACCGTTTTACTGCCACAGAACATCACCGCAAGCTTTGCTTGGCAAAACCTACTTATCGTTGTTTCTGCTTAAAAACATACTTATTGCTCGTGTTACGTTGTATGATACACCAGAGCTCGGAAGACAGCTACAGTACTTATGTGTTTAAATTTGCAGTGCTGCGACCGTAAACATATACGTGTCTATAGAGCAAGAGAATTATGACAGTGCAAGCAAAACGTCTACTTTTCCGCCACCGCAGCTCCCGAAAGCAGAAGGGAAGAAACCAGACGCCGCCGCCTTCGCAAATACCCTTAAAATTCCAGCAAAATTTTTCATTGGTGTTGGTTTTTCAGTATTTTTTTGCAGTATAGGCGTTTACCCCTAATTCAGTTTTGCTATCTGCGAAAGGTTGGTCTGGTTTTACGCCAGCTTTCAAGCAATAGTGACGCTCTGCTTGTTTCAAATGCTCGTAGGAATTTTAATAATCAGGGCAATAACTTCCATTGTACAGTATTTGATGTGACATGCGATTGTGGGCAGCTGGAAACTTCTTTCCCTTCTGTTTGGGTACAACTTCTTTATCTCGATAGCATGAACCTCAAGGAACTAAGTAACACGAATTCAAAGCTTATGGGGTAATAAACAAATGTAATTCAAAGAATATCGCCGTTTATTGCCCAGATTCACGAAGAAAATTTCTCGAATGGCTTAAGAAGCTCCGTTCTGTTCCGACAGCAAAAGGTGTTGAAGGCAGCAAAAAAGGCTGTTTTGATCCTCATACCTTTAGTTGAACAAAGCAAAGGTAGAGGCATTACAACAGCACGTAACAAACATTGTGCAGGCTTCTCAGCAACTAAATCTATATCCGTATGGCTTTACAAATACAGTACGTCGCGTTGCAGGAAATGTACGCGTCGTCCTTTGCTGTAAAGTTTATAAGGACATCCGCATGTACACAACTGAACAAGGATCTTGTTCATGATTTAACGCTTAGGATGTAGCTCATGAATCCCAGCTATAACCTGTTTGTTGGGACTACGCTTGTTCACTGCTGCTGTTGAGCCATAGCACAAAAATAACGTAAATACAGAAAGATGTAGAAAAATGACGTCCAAATAAGTTTATGTCTGAGAAGCAATGAAATATTTTATAAAATGTGGATAGTTGTATAAACAGAGCTAAATCCATGTGAATTTTGCGGTCATGGGGCAGTGAGTCTTTTTCGCACCTGCACCGTAAGAAGTTGTTGCGAAATAAATGTATAGACAGGCAACGACCTTCCTTGGCTTTTGGCTTTAGAAAGCGACTGCTTGCCGGATTTCCTAATTTCTTTCCTGTATTCGCTGTAAACGCATTCGCAAAATCTCTTTACGAGAGGTTTTCGCTTGCCATTGCTGCACAAGAGGTTGCTCAACCTACATTGCAGGACAAACTCTCCGTAATATATTGTTTGCGGAGTGCAGTGCAATGCTCGTAGATTATGTGAACCCCGTGAACTTTCAAACAATAGTTCTCTTCAACGGGCTGAACGTACCTAATTTGAAGCACGTCCAAATCACCTGTACTCGAATTCCGTGGTGCAGGCCTTAGCAAAAAAGTTGTCTTTATTCAGAAAATCATAAACTTGCGAAACGCATGACGTGGTAAAAAAGTATCAGACGACACTTACATAAAAACCGTTTCAATTTTGATACTACGTAATCTAAAAAAAATAAGTATAGAAATAAACGTGCCTTATCGATGTGTCAGAATGTGTTACAGATTGACATGTAAAAGGATTTTACACTGCGCGTTGGGCTGATTGCGAAACGGCGATTGTAACATAACACAGCAAGTCAAAAGAGCCGTGCTGCCAGGCCATCTAGTACAGGGGTAGGCAAACACCGGGCCGCGGCCCGTGCCGGTCCGTGAATAAATTGTACCGGACCGTGCGCAACCAAGGCCAAATTGGTCCAACAGTGACTGAAACGACTGGCATAAGAACACATTGTGGGTACCATTAACCGCCATAATCCCTACAGGTCGGAGTATCTTATTGCGGCAAAGCAAGCCCAGATCTCTCTCTGAATCAGTGCCATGTTGAGTTACAAGCTCTAATAGATTTGCATGTGCCAAACATTTATGATTTTATTGAGGGCCGGTCCGCAAAATAATGCCAGGCTGAAACCGGTCCGCAGTGCGAAAAAGGTTGCCGACCCCTGATAAGGCAGCCCTATTGCAAGGAAAACATACCCGAAGCAGTCCAAACCATAAACCCTGTTTGTCACTTAACGCAGCAATCGCCTCAGATTTTGCGTTCAATGCATCGAACCTCCCTCGCTATTAATCTTGGTACTCTCTCATGATAAAGCACAGCACTTGATTTAATGATAAATAACAATTTTTCATAAGAACACCCGCACAATTTCAATTCCTTCACACTCCCTTCGAGCACATTCCTAACTGCAAACTACCTAATCAGTAATCACACTTGTTTTCGTGTAGCCTACTGCGCATTACGCAAAGAGCATCATCGACCAGTTTTACAGAATAGAACCAAAAATGTACGTAACGTGCGTCTTGTTCCTTTATTTGTACAAAAGGGTAGGAGCGACTGTTATACATGATAACAACAAAATCTGCAACCACATGCTCCATAATCTGCATATTCAAACCTAAAATGGTCATTCTTATATTGGCTGAAATTTAAACTAATTGTTTTGTAGAGAAGTAAATATCGAATATGCATGATTTTCGGGACAATTTTTGTCTGATCCCAAAATCAGCCCGACCAGGCCATCATGTACCCTTCATTAAAAACCACAGCTCAAAGTTCCAGGCAGTCCGATAGGCAGGAAAACCGCGCCTGAAGCAACCATGCCGAAAAGAGATCATGACCAAACCCCGTCTGACGCACTATTTTTCATGTCCTTCTGACGCAGTGCTTTTCGTGTCAGCAATGCGTGATACACTGTTACGCTACAAACAAAAGACGGCAACAAGTGAAACAAACAGTTGTTGCGTTTGCAATGTTGATCACGATAGCAAAATAGGAATCCTTGCGCAGCCTCAGTTTCATTCGGGTCAACCACAAATGTTTTTAGCAGAATTGAAAATGAGCCGTTTAGGATGGAAACAGGAGATTTTAGCCGTTGCACACAGACTTTCTGCATTTTTGGGTATGGGTGTTTGAACTTTGAAAACCATGGCCGAAGATTAGGGGTGAAACGAGAAAGCTAAGCTCTGAACGTGGGAAACTGCCATCTATTCCTGCTTGCTTGTAGAATTGCTTGTAAAAAGTTGTCGTAAACACTGGGAATATTCGTGGCACATGGCTAGTTAATAAGAGCGCTGGTTTTTATACTCGGTCATATTTCCTTTCATCTGATTTCCGCTCATATTTGGAAATTTGAAAGCTGGTTGCTCCAACGTTGAGGTAAATGGATTTTTTAGTCCTGGCGTAGAATTTAGATTCTTTAGAACTTATGAATGGACAAGTTCTGTCAACAATCGAGGGGCGTTCGTCGTCTCTGATTGTTGGCTGCCAACAATCGACGGTATCAGTGGAATGACAGGTTATTGCCTTTTGGCTCATGGGCAGATAAATGAAGTATCTGCATAATATTATCAATGACAACTCACAAAATTATAAGCCGTGTGTGTGACGTAATACCGATACTGACACCTCAACACTGTTAAGCCTTAACCTCCCTCGAAGTAAAAGAACTGAATTAAAGCTAAAGCAGCACTTTGTTTTTTCCTTGAAATTGCCAATTATGAGCTTCAATTTTTTGCCAGATGTTGAGCAACCGCTGGTCTTCGGTAGCCATGAAGGCTAAGAAAAAAGAAAAAGACGAAATGGAAGATACACTTTCTAATCTGGAAAACGCAGAACCGGAGCTGTGCATAAAGCTGTTGCTCTTCCCTTCCGTAAAGAACTTTTCTGGTTTGAAGAAGAAGATTGCGCAGTGCACGGAAGAGTGGATGCTTGTAAGTTGTTTTTCAAAAACTGTGTTGAATCTCAGTTTTGACAAATTCTTTAACATCAACATGACGTTTGCAAAGAAGCGATGCTAAAAACACGGGTGAATTTGCTAATACTTTAAATCACATGGCGAAGTGAACACAATAATCAAGCGATCGAATGACAGTTTTGATTTGCCGACTTGTGTGTTCAAAGATCATTCAGCTGTTCAACATTTTTTCCTCAGCAAGCAAATTGCAAAGAGCTGCAATTACCGGTACATTACTATTGACTAGAATTTACAATTTGCTTGGCCTTGTAAATGTCATCTCCGCCTCTACCTTTTAACGAAAAGCAGGCATTTATTTGCAATCTTACATATCACTGACAAGAAAATAAAGTTTATTACTGAAATCGAAGTAACAAACTGCTGAAATTGACGTATCCTTTGGAGAAGAAACTGCACGAATGAAATGGCGTAAATACTGTTCTGTTGTTAAGGGATTTTTGGATCAAGACGGCTTAAGTATATTATTTTCTACCCTTGAAAGACTTTCGAACGAGAGAGCAAACGCATCGAAGGGCTCGATTATAACATCAATGGAGCTGCTGCATTGCGTTGGGTATGAACTTGCCATTGCTAATGTGGCGAAGCATGCAGTTTTGTAGGCACTAATTTTCTCAGTCATTTTCTATAGTATACAGCAGCAGGAAGGCTTTCTAGTGCCCAGAACCACAAGCGGCGTTTTTGTTTTGCCTCATAAACCCCTGCGGTGATTTGCCACGGGGATCGCCTTGATCACACTGTTCGCGCTTCTCAACTGTGGTCTCTGACACTGTTTTCCTCTTGTCGTTTTGGTTTGCGTTGTCCGAGGTGTTCGTTTTCACCGATTTACTTTTTTCTGAATTCTAATCGATATTTTTGCACAGTAGCTATATTGAAAAGTTTTATTGATTAGAAGCTGCTTTATGTGTGCTTTGAAAGCAGAACTCCTACCTGCTTTGGCTGCCAACAACCGCGGGCATCAGTGGAATGACAGGTTGTTACCTTTTGGATCATAAGCAGATAAATGAAGTATTTGCATAATGCAGCAATTTCGTATTACGAGCATCGTATAAAGTTATGAACGGTGCATCATTCAACCTGATTTGTACTGTACTTATTAGGTGCGTGAAAGCAGTGATGAATTCACGAACAGGTCTTGATTACGTTATTTCGAAAGAGGACTATACACGAATGCTATCAACAGGTAACGTTTGTTGCTTTTTCAGCTTATGAAAGTTCTGTTTGCGCTGAACACGTAATAGACGCTACAATATTTTTCCAAGTAATATGAGTATTACCGGAGAAAAACTTTGAAACAACGCTAAAACTAAATGAAACGAGGCAAATTCCGGTTGCGCTTTCGCTGTCGCGACGTTCATCGTTTGCTGTAGTTTCCTATCAGAAACAAAATTTTGACAAAGAGTGCTGTGCTAAGATTATTTCATGAATTATTCTTTCGTACCTTCAATTCTGGTGAGTAGGTGCAGTCCTCAAGACTCACATAGCATTGGTGCAATGATGATAAGAAATCTAGTTGTCAGTCCTTAGGCACAAGCGTATAACTGGTCTTCCCTGACGCGAGTCATGCTACGGTCGCCGCTAATTCCACTCAACCAAATTAGAGGGACCACCAAGGTTAACAGTTGGTCGACACCCAGCCGAAAGTGTTGTTTATATAAAAGGTTCTGCTTTTCGATTAACTATACTGAAGCAGGCCAAAGTACTTTTGTTAAACTGTTTCAGGATCGAACGACAAGTAGAAAATAGCAGGTTTGAATTTAAGCCCAGCACTCAAAACGTGAAACCGCTAGGCTTGTGTGAACCGTTTCGTTTTGACAAGTGAAGTCATTTGGTTTTTATTTGTAAAACTTTTTGGACGTGTGCACAATATATTTAAAGTAAACCAATTTAAAAATAAGTTTTGACTTATGTTTATCTGCAGCACTGGACAGCAGCAACGTAATGGTAAAAAAACAGGTTATTGAGTTACTTGCTGCGATGTGCATGTACTCGTCTGAAGGCAAGAGCCGGGCCATTGATGCAATGGAACATTATAAAGTAAGTTCTTAATTTTCACCGCTGTGTCGTTAAATTGACGTTTGCAACGCTGTAAATGCAGGTTTTTGTTCATTACAACACGCATGCTTTACCCCTTAAACTACTGTAACAATTTTGCTTACCCAGCAAGCAAAGTCGCAAAGATACCGCTTCAGCGTCATCGTCAATGAGCTGCGCCACGCCGAGAACATCCCATACCAAACCGCCATAATGTCCTTCGTCAACGCGTCTATTCTGTCAACTGACGGTCTCCACGACCGGATTCAGCTCCGAAACGAATTCATTGGTAAACCGTTTGCCTCTTCCAGATACGCCTAGCGTTCTTGCCAAAAACTCGCTTACGGAATGTCGGCGTTTCTTGACCGACTGTTAGTTGTCTGCATTGCTTTGCTCAGGTTCCACTGACTTTTTTTGTGGCCCTTGCTTTGACATCGTTTTTATAAGGGTGACAATATTTACGTTGTATTTGTTTTTTGGCAAAATATTAATCTGATGCTTTACCAATGCCTCATTTCAACCTGAGCAATTTTTTTCTATAGATTTTTTACCTTTGACATGCGAATATTTTTGTATCCATTTCGCAAGTTGTTCATTAAAATTTTCGTTGTTTTTATTGCAGGCCTTCAGCTGCTTGACATCCTCTCCGATTTGCGGTATGATTGCAATCGTTGGTTTGTTTCGATTGGCGTGCACAACATTTCCAACTTCCTTCTTGTAAAAGTTAAAATATCTCAAGACAATGGCTTCTCACTTCGACTAAAACTCAAACTAACGTTAACCAGTGCTAACACTTCTCCGCGAACCAGTCCCGTCGCCACGGTGGGCTTTTGGGGGTTTAGCCCCCCTAAACTAAACTCCAAGCCCCCCCAAATTGAAACATGATACACTATAAATGAGTTGAGTTTTTGTCATTTTTTTGAGTGTCAAGCCCTCCCGCAGAAACGCAAAGCCCCCTTTATTGAAAACATTCTGGCGATGGTTCTGGCGCAAATTATCCTTATAAAGCCAGATTTGCAGCTGTAAAACAATTATGGTCATTTCAATCAAGCTACATTATTGTTTTATACGTACTTTTGAAGTTTTGCGTGATTTTTGGGCTGCAAAGGAATGTGTACAGAGTTGGGTACCACATTGCACATCTTACAATTGTCAATAGCCATAAATTTCCGTCAAGTTACCGTGTAAAAACAAAACGATTAAATTCTACTCTATTCCCTAACGTTAAGCTGTATTTTCAACAGAATTAACGAGTTAACTCTTAACGAACTGATCAAGATAACTTCTTTGGTAACAGTGTTCGCCTCTGATGCAAGCGGTCATGAATGACCTGTTGTTACATATAACATGTCTGGTTATGATCTGCTACTCGCCAGTAATACCAGGGCCGGTCTTGAGCCGATGCAACCGATATAGCTGCATTGGGCCCCGCGCCATAGTGTTTAGGTAGATAGTTCATTTTTTCCAGATACTACTTGCGCTCGAGAATTCAGTGGAAACGGTTTATAAATCTCATTGTTAACAAACAACGCTATCGTTAGAACTAGCGATGAATTTCCTCTATTATCGAACTTTAGCAAACGTGCTCAATTCTCGTACTAAGGCTTTATATGTGCTCCCTACCATGGTCGTATAGCACGGTTGACTGAACACGATGACGTCATAAAACAACTACGCAGAGGGGCCCCGCGCTTAAGTCTTGCGTTGAGCCCCGCACCTGCTAGGCCCGGCCCTGAGTAATCCCTTGCAGAAAAAATCGACGAATCAGTCACAACCGTTGTTTCATTACGTTGCACACATAGCGTAACTTTAGAATGAAATAAAAGGCGGATTTTCGGCTTGTGGAATATTTTCGTAATTAATGCATTTTTTCAGACACTCCAAAAAAACAAGAACTTGCCAGCTACTTTGTTGTGGTTTACCTTCTCTAACTTTGATTGCATTGATTTTCACCACAGAGAAACAGCGTTTGTTTCAGAACAGTAAGTTTAAAGCTGGCCCACTGCCCCGCAACTTAAATTGCTGCTTGCATTGCAGTTTATCCTCTGCAAAAAATGTTTTTTTCCATTGGCTCACCGTTTTGCTTCAGAGCATGACATAATTGTTTGATATAAATTCGCAAGCCTTTGCCGACGGTGTTAGTTTTGGCGAAGAAAGCAGACGCACCAGTTGCCAAAGCAGACTAGTTCGCTTGCAGTTTGCCGACGTTCTCGTTTGGTTGCAAGCTGCTTGAAACGCACAAGTGTGAAGGCGTAGATAAGCTTCAATTCTGCAGCTTGTGGAATGTTGTCGGAAACGTTAACTGGTTTTCACTGAAAACCACCGGGCAGTTTCTACCAGTGTGATACGCAGCTATTCAAATATCTTGGCAACGTGCATGCTCTTAACTTTATCTATCATTACGGTCACCACGCTTATGATGATACAAGTTGGCATTTTTGTGTGGTGTGTGTTGCGTTGATAGTTTGTTCACTTACTCTTTCAGCTCACGCTCTCTGCTGGACGATTCTGATAGGTAATAGTGCCATGCATGTTATGCTGTTTCTTTTATAACAAGCAGTCTTCCTTTTTTCTTGCAACAAGCGGTGTCATCAGCATACTGATCGCGAAAGTGCAATGTAATTTTTCAATGCTCTACCATTCATTGTGGCATGATTGTATGAGCAGCCTATCTCATGTCATTGGCAAATTATGGTGTTGATTTTTACCTGAGGTGACGCAATTTCGGTTGTTTGAACGCATCTGTTGCTACGTAGGCTATAGTCATTCATTCTGCATCGTTATATATTGTTTGCGCTCTGCTAAAACAAGTCATCGGCAAATTGATTTCTATTCTTGGAAGTTCCAATTTAAACTGCAGCAATCTACATTTTCTTGGGGCAGAACTCTCTGACTTGACTTAATGGCTGGAAAATAGGTTTAATATCGACCCAACTGACTTCTGTTTTGCAAAGTTGAGAATAGCAATGCCGCAACCTTGAATTTAGTGATCTTCAGCAACAAGCAGGACAGTGGAGCCGGCACCCAAGTAAATTTTATGCTTGAAGTAGGAGCCTGGAGATGCCTTGCGGCCGGAGCTATTTGCAAATACCCTGGAATCTTTTGTGGTTTCCATGATTGCCGCATGTGTACGAAATTGTTTTCGTTTGTGTGTAGATCAGGGCTTAATGTTTGCACGCGACCCCTATCTATCAAATGTTACGTTTCGCGACGCCTCATCTACGCTGGTTTACGAATGCAAATAACACAATGGTTTTCATTTTAACAAACCGATTTGAAACTAGAGTTGAAGCCAAACGCGTCATTAGAGATGCCGGAGCCGGAAATTTGGGCTTCCGCCACACAACCCTGGAAACAACGCGACAACGCCTCCTTGTATAACTTTCGACGACGCAGCTTGCTCTATTCTTCAAAAATCCTGACCTGATTCCAACAAATTTTTATCCGATTAAAAATATGTTTGAGAAATTCCTTACTGTGAGACAATCATGCGATATCTTGTATTTATTGTTTCAAGAATTGTCACCATACTCCGGCGGATGAGGCAACTTTGTTAGTTCCAAAAACCTTCACGATTTTTTGACAGTGCCAACAAAAAATTCCGTTTAGTTCCGTTTCACGACAGAGAGACAGTATGTTCGTCCTAGTTTACTCACAATAACTCCTAAATTCATTATGTCGTTTCACACTATTCAACAAATTGCAGCATCTAATTTTAACTGCTAATTACTCTGCAAAATTTACTTGCATTCAGGATTTAGAAACAGATCTAATTGGTGGCACGTTCAAAACCAATGACTTGGTAGATTGAAACTCGTGTCCTTTCACGTCCTGCGAACCAATTTCTTTCCACTGTGTTTATTTCAATGATGGTCATTTACGAAAGCTTATTCCTGGCTCGGGAATATGACTTGAGGTCCATGGCTCTCTTTGTGAAAGCGTCATACCAGACTAGCAGTACGATGTGAACACTTGCCTTAAGCACCTTAGCGTTGGTCTACTTCAGTGAAGCCCTGTCTTCAGTTACCCGAGATTTACTTCGACCTTAACATTGCAGCCCGCAAAAAATATTGATTGTGCTTTGATCTGCGTTTAGAAACATGCAAACGAGTTAGTCGAGTTGATCAATCCTAACATACTGTACGGCTTGTGCGTCCGCTCCTCGCTGATCATACGTCGTTTTGGCATAAGCTGGTCATTAACTTCGTTCCTTTTCATGCTAATCTGCGTCATTGGATTTCTTCATCGCATCTTCATTGCTGATATTGCGTATGATCTTAAAACCTGCTCTTGCCTTTACTCGTAGCAAGTAGATTGCTTCTTTGCACGAAATTTCCCTGTCTACAATGCACGTTTCAGAAGCTGCTAAAGATCAATCGGAAAGCAGATGTTATCATTTAACCGATGGTTGCATCCCATAGGCTTATTTGTCATGTATTAGTTTTCATAATACTCCCAGAATTTAATCATTACGATAAAAAATGAGTATTTCCTTTATTGCTTAACTTAAAATCGAGAAGCTCCAAGAAAATGTTTTGATTTCCTAATTTCAACGAAACACAGTTTTCTTCAAAAGCAAAAGTTTTAATTATAGTTTCAGTTTCAAAGCTGCATGTTCGGGCTAACTGAAGTGATGAAATTACCTTTCCTGTAAGGGAAATCCAAGTCACCAGCTAAAAATTAGAAATACAAACGAAAAATTGTTCTGTCTCATAACAGTTTGTTGCAGATGTTCCTCTGCCCAGTAACGTTTGGTAATTTTTCTCTAATAGTTCAGTGGCGTTTTTTCAAACTTGACTGAGAGATAATGGTTGTTGAAGTACGACTTGACTTATCAACTGCTTTCCGGTTTTGCCCAGTCATAACGAATCAGAAGATTTTCTCATTCAACTGGAAGTGTTTGAAGAAAAAAAGAATGAAGATGATGAAGAACTGATGAGTATTACCGACTCAGGCGTTATCGACATCAACGATCACAAAGCAGTGTTCTTGGCTGTATTTAACAAGGTGCTATTGCTTGGCTGACAGCGAGTGTTTAGTTCAAAGTAAATGTTGAAAGGAGGATGCAGCGATCCGTGTGGCAATTTACCTAAATAAAATAATTTATTGAACTGTTTTTGACCTAAACAAATTAAATAGCATTAAATGTTTCAAGTCTTCTATAACTTGCTAAAGACATTGCATCCAGTTCGTTGCTATAGTCTTCTCTCAGCTAAGGTAGAAAATAAAACCTAAGTTGAGTTCATCGCGTAGGTTAATATGCTTTTTGCACACGCATTTGTTTCAGGTATGTAACAGCCCTCAGGCAAATCACTTTTTGACGATCCTGCAGTGTATGCTTCAACTCAGTGTTGATGATCCGTTGTCTGACTTGGTGTGGGAAATAATGAATTCCCTCGTGCAAAAAGCAGTAGTTGTTGAATCTCCGGAAGAAGCCAAGCGGCTGGTGAAGATCAGAGAAACTTCTAGCAAACGAGTCCCAAGCAAAGCAACTAAAGACTCAGCTGTCCAAACGGACTTTGCAGAACCTACAGACAAACCGACTTCGCCCGTTATCAAACTACCTACCGAGGCTGGAAAAGCTTCTACTGCACTAAAGAATGCCGTGCCCACTACCCCTTCCTGCGGTACACCTGAACGTCCTACTGTGGGCATCCCTACTCCTCCACCACTTGGAGGAGTACCTCCACCACCACCTCTGGGAGGCGTCCCTACACCACCTCCTCTGGGAGGCGTCCCTCCACCACCTCCTCTGGGAGGCGTCCCTCCACCACCTCTGGGAGGCTA
>JGI24158J21664_10007063_pt1 | contig 14864 bp, 7 predicted proteins | sample Ectturendosymbi3_FD_21664 | JGI IMG/M metagenome (IMG submission 21664) | reverse complement strand
ATTTTCAATGAAATCAAGTGCCATGTCAACACCTCTTTAGGTCTGGTGGGGGGATGCAGGGGATGTCCGCGCCTGCCTGCCACCAACCACGCCTTGCCAACTGTGACTGGATGCCTGCGCCCTCCACCAGCGGATAACCTTTCTATCCTCGCAAGCATCCAACCTGCTGAGGTTCGTCGTAAAGGAGCCACACTGTCTCTAGCACACCGTGCCATGAAGCCTGGACACCTGCTCCACTCAGCTCTCACCTGTGCATCGGGTGTAAATGCACGGCATCTCAAATCGAGACACCCATTTGTACCCGCCGCACAACAACTCATCGTTCATCTGACAACAACAGAAGTGTGGCACTCTGGGCGGATCACCAATGGAATGTGGAAAGGTTGGAGAGCACTACGAGACCCCCTACTTTCAACCGCGACCCACTCCCCTGCAATAGCCCTGCCAAGAACAGTGTGGGTCCAGTTTAACTGCCTCCGCATCAATATCGGACGTTTCCGCTCCTGCTTACACAAATGGGGTATGGCTTCTTCTGCGACCTGTGAGTGTGGCGCAGAAGAACAAATCGTCGATCATGTTGTCCTCCAATGTCTAATCCATCGACCTCCCCATGGACTGCACGACCTGACGGTTCTGGACGATGAGACAATCGAATGGCTGCTCAACACCTGCCCCGATATCTGGTGCGGTCAAGCAGTGGTATGAAAGAACTGGCTCAATCGATGATGATGAAGCAGCTTGTCCTTGCATACTGTAGTCATTCCCATCTAAACCAACCTCGCTATGGAGTTTTTATATGTGTTGAATACACTAATAATCAAAACTTCAGTTTTTTTCAACAACAGCTTTTCCTCCCCAATTCCTTCCTGGACCAAATTTCTTCCCCGGAATTAAAAATTCCTCCCTTAATGAGCCAAGTGGCTCCCGTTTGAGGACCACGGGACTAGCTTATCTTGTTGAAGTCCAACATGCCTTTTGTTTCTTAAAACGTCTTCATTGGTACCTTTTTTATGAACATTTACGTTGGTTCAAATAACAGTTGGCCGTTCAAAGCACTAGGGTTTTGATCTTGTGCAGCAAAATTTTGAAAACCTTTGCTGATTACATTCGCAGTTTTTCATCCCTTATAGCTGGAGGTAACGCTTTGTTTCTAATTAATTCAGGAGGTAAAAGCGTTCCCTCAGTTTCTGGTGTGGCACCAAAATAGCCGGTTTTAAGGTTTCATTTTATTTTTAAATAAAATCAAAAGAAAAACTCTTAACTAAACAGCAAGGCAATTCTTGTTGTCGGAGCGTTACCGTTTTCTTTGTCAGTTTCACACCACGGCTGATTAGATATTCATGTATGCACTCTTCAAACGTTTTGATAAATTTATGAAGTCGGCTTATAACGCGACATGCACGCATCGAGTGTCACACACATCCTAAATGCTGAAAGAAAGCGCCATACTTATATCAAATATTGCACCAGTAAAAAGTTTTGATAGCAGAGATCAGCAGGCAGAAGGTTTTGCTCTATGTGATCACAAAAATCTTGTTATTTTGAGCTGTTTCTCAGGCAGTCGCGCAGTGCTAATCACGCTCCACAGTTCATTTCGCGTCGTTATACAGTCAGACCTCGTTTATCCCGACTACTTTGTTTCGTGCAATAATGTCGGTTTAGCGAAGTATCCGGATAACCGGAATCGAAAGTATAAAGAGTGAAATTCTTTCCATAGCAAATGCCAACAATGTAAACAAAAGTGACAATGTGCAATAGCGCAGAACTCGCCTGAGCCGATGCTCAAAGGGGAACAGACGAAAACTGTAGAGTAGACCGAAACGAACTGGCAACTAAGCAAATATGTAGACGGCATGTGGAACATGTCTAAATGAAACACTTATAGTTTTCTTTGTTTATTAGCAGATCCATATAAGTAAGCTAGTATGCATTCAGAATGAGATTAAAAGCGAAAATGAATTGCACAGGAGACCTAAATGCGTCCTGCAAGTTCTGCCACTGTTACCTTCATTGTACGTAGAAAATCGACTTTCACACTTCCACTGTGATTCAGTTGGCGTAATCCGGTTTATCGTGTTTTTCTGTTGATTTGACATATCCGTTCCTAAATTTCCGTGTCGGAGTCGGACAGCGAGGTTTCCGGATTAAAAGGGTGTAATACATTGGGAGAAATCCGTTCCTAGCAGTTTTGTGTCGGATAGCGGGGATTCCGGTTAATCGGAGTTCGGACAAACGAGGTCTGACTGTACTCTGTTATTGAATACACCGATGGTTAATTCATCAGGTCATCAGACATATAGCATGTGTGGTCATTTCCCTATTACACTCTGTAGCAAGATGAACGTGCATCAGTGTTGGGTTTATTTGCAGTGTTTCAGATTCTTTTTCTCAATATCTAGCAGAAATTTTACAAAATTTCAAAACCAAGGTAAATGACATTCACAGATTTTAAAAAACACGATTGACGCCGCCTTCAATTTTTTTTCAGATAAAAAAATTCTACACACTTTCAAAGTAAGCTCATTCAAAATATTAGAGCTGGGAGTGTTTACAAACAGCGGAGGAATGTCACTGATCAAAGGTAGATCGCAAATTCAAATTCAGGCACTTCTTTGCATCGGAAAATTTGTGCCTACTTGTTTCTTTTAACAAAACTTTGTTTAGAAATATCTTTTCAAAGAGAAGAAGTTCTTACCGGCAACACATCTCTCATTAATACTGGTACTGGGCACACCGCTATAATATCACTACCATAGTTATAAACACTAGTATCGCCAAACACAGTAGGCTACAACCTCTGACAAGATCGTTTTGCTAACATCGTTACTGTTGCCGCTACCGGTCATAACTTTCATATTATTGACATTGACAATATCATTAATACCACCAAACACTATTAAAACCACGTTACTGAAATAAAAAAGTTTTAAGTATTTGAAAACGCAACAAACCAATTGTTAAAATCGAAACAAGACAAATAAACCATGGAGTTTTATTTGACACGATGGTTTATATCACGGGTGAGCAAATTTTTGATTTGCATACCCCATCGGATTTTAAAATTTGACAACGAATACGGCGGCGATCAGATGGATTGTAAACAAAATCAGCAACGTTATAGCGATATTAGCGACATTAGTGATGTAATTGATTTGATGTAATTAGATACTGGCACCGATGATTTACATTTTTTGTTAGTGAAACCAGTAATGGCAACGATAATAGTGATATTAATAGTGATATTTCTGATATTTGTGATGGCGTACTTTTTTTCTGTGCCATTCCAGAAAATATTTTTTCATGCTTTGTTGCGGCAAAACTACCTCGTTTCTATTAGAACCAGCGGTTTATGCCACCTCACACTGGGGTAACTATGTGCAATGAAGAACAAAACTANGTGTGATGAAAGTTTTCAGTTAGCCACACAGTCTCAGCGAACGTGGTATGTGGCAGTGCTTTCCACTGTTTGCATATGCACTGAATACATATGAAGAGTATACCGATTTACTCGATTGTAAGCCGAACAAGTGATAAAAAACTTCATAGGCCGCAGCATGCTTCGATGTGATCACAACACTGTTGCCGTGTATGCCTGGTCCGTTGGGTGTTCGCATCGAACGCAGTTCGTTGTGCTGAACCTTGATGATTTCAGCAACTTCTTGTTTTGGATTTAGGTACAGGCAGCCTACTGCCGAGCTGCGTTTAATGTTGACGTGCCTGCGAGAGCTCTCGTTGCATATTGGAAGTTTCTCATTTGTCGAGCACGCAAATTATGACAGGACACGAAATAAGACATTTTTACTCAATCGCCAACAGTTTATCTAAAAAAGAAGTCTTTTGCCACCAACTGGCCACTTATCTTAACATGAGTAGAAATTAACAAATTTTCTTCAGAAAGCACCCAAGTTTTGAAAAAATTATGTGAAATGATATTGCGAAATTCCGTCCATAAAATTTGAATTTTTGCCCAACAAACAGCGATTGTCAAATGTTGTGAGAAAAAAGCTGCCACGTTTAACTCCGTTTTTTTGTAACTGCTTACGTCGAGAAAAAAGAAAAATTTCAACAACATAGCAAGTCATCAGTCTTGGGCGCGTTTAGCGAGACTGCATTAAATACGCGCCAAAGAACAGAAATCATTCACCCGCGACAAGTTTTTTTATGTACTACTATTACATCAGCGTTGAAAGTAGATTTGTTGGACACTCTTGCACCAGAAGTCGATGTTAACTTTAAATTTAACATTATGTCCTCACCACAAAATTTTGCGATTTAAATTTCGGTTTGAATCTTCAAAATGGTGTCTCAACGTGAACGTAAGGAAGTGCAAAAACTGAGCTAAGCACAGATTTCAGAAGAGTTTATATAGGATGGGATCTTACCAAGATTATACTGGCTGTTACTTTTATAAACCCGAAGTAGTACTTTTTAACTAGGTTTGCACCAGCGAAGTTGTCATGATAAAGATCCGCCTTTGGAAAGTTTTGCTAAGTAACTTAGGTCTCGTCAGCGTGTTGTTACACTGTAGACCCGATATAACGCGATCCGGTATAACGCGGAATCGGATATAACGCGGTTTGAGTATGGACTCCGATTTCATAACTGATTTGCTGCGATGCAGTACTTTTAGGTTAATAATTTTAAACATCTCAAAATGCGCAGTCGCATACGGTTTTGTCACAATCCAGACCACGCATGACGTATGTTAGGTATATTCCCGTAAAGACCTTTGGGCAAGTTCCAGTCCAAGTCTCTGAGAGACTGCGCTTGCGGTTCGCCAACACGAGAGATCGCAAGGAAAAAGAACTGTCGACCCTGGACTCGTTTTTAGTATAAACATCACATTGTCATGGAAATATACGTTCTTGGTCATGACTGTATACCAATTGTCACGTAATAAAATACCTCGGTATCACTAGCGTACGGAGGGGGGTGGCCACTGTGCCATGGCCCTCACCTCAGACCAAAAAATAAAAAATGTATAAACAGTTTTCGGCAGTGTATACTGTCAGTATGCGGCAGTGTATAACAAAATGTTTAATTTTAGGCTAACAACACTATTTTGTTTAGAAAAACGCCTCTCAAAGCACAAAATGACTATATTTTCTACAAATTTGGCGGAGGCATGGCCCCTTTGGCCCTCTCCTGTCTATGCAAATGCTTTGACCCTCCCCTCGGAAATTTTGTGCGTTCGCCACTGCTCGGTATAACGCGGTCTAATGTTGTGGATCCCGACATTCGCGTTATATCGGGTCTCCAGTGTATTTCTAACACCACGCTGCACGTTTCTGTAGCCTACTCAAAATACCAAGCTCAAAATACCAGACTAAAAAAAGTGGATATCAAATCGTAAGGACTTTTAAAAACTTGGTAACTACCTTTTACTTGCCACAACTGCAAAACGTCTGTTATTTTCATCTGCAAACTCATCCATGCAAAGCTAGCGTTTCGAAGTTAACTTTGGAATTACTAGAAGTGTCTTCATGGTGTCTAATGCTCGTGAATCAAACAAGACAAAGCCTGATTTTTTAGCTCATGCGATTGCCTAGGATGCTGCAATAAACTTTCACCATAGAGAAAACAGCGTGTTGGGTTGTGGATTTTCAAAGATGCGTAAGCAAAAAGAGCTTTTTTTCCGAAAGCACAGCATTGAAGATTGGAGTACAGCACCCTCAGCTATAAAAATGGTATTCGAGTCAAAGCATATGTTAATTTTCCGCTTTTATTTACAACCTACTTTAGTGGACATTAAGGTGAGTGCTTTCCCTGTACGGATATAGTCACAGTGCAGAGCAATTTCTCAGATTTTTTAATCATAACGCAAAATTACCAGATGAATTTTATGAATGCATACCATCCAGGCAGTAACTTAAAGCATAGTGGCTTCTACACCTACTTTTAAAGTTTGTCTTGTACAAATCATCAAATCAACAAAACCCAAGTTTCAGAGAGAGTGGGTTTAATTTGTGTTTTAGGAATAATCTAAAAATAAATGTGCTTTGTTGCAAATGCGAATGACGTTTCTTAAAAACAAAGCATCTTTCAGAATTCGTTTTCAGAATTTTGTGACTTTTTGACCAGCGCATTGTAACACAGAACTATCCACAGTGAGCACTTGTAAGTTAATTTAGGCTTAATATTACTAGAATTTCACGAGAAAAAAAATTTCGGATCGATTCTGTGCACAGAAGTATCTCGGACGAGCCATTTAAACTTTCTTCGCGTGTTCAGAGGATTGAGACAATGAAACGCAATTTGTATTGATATCACAAGTAGCAAAAACGAATTCAATTAAGGACAAATTGAATAGGTAAAACCCTCTTCTACCTACGTTTGTTTTTAGTGCACAACTCAATGACACTTTGTGCTTTTGTAAGCCAAGATTGGCACATACACTTGAGCAGCTGTATCACGCTTCCTGAGACTGTCATATGTGCCAGATGCATGGCAGAAAATCTTGGTTTGATTTTACCAACATACTGTAAAGCTATGATATAAGCTGGAATGTTTTTAAAAATGTCCTCTCACNAAAGCATCTTTCNAAACATAGAGAAATTGTCTGCATAAAGCTGATACGACAATTTTCTTGTAGCCAACATTCATAACTAATGACCTTCAACGATAGCTTTACGATTCGTGGTGTAAGCTTATATCGGTTAAACATTAACGGACTTACACCTTCTTGTCAAGATTCATGATTTGCTGAGACGACAGATACCACGAGTTAACGCTACTGTACATATGCGTTGCAGCCGTTACAAAGATAACCATACATGCTGAAAAGAAGCAAGTCGAGCATTTTCAAACGTCACGACTGGTGAAACTCCATTGTGAAGCGTTGAAGCACACTGCAAACGTCACGCTCTGCAACAAGTCACATTTTCCACACCCACAACGTAGGGACTAAGGTTTTCTCTTCAAAGCACCATATTATTGTGATGAAAGAAGCAATGATTTCAATAGTGTCAGGTTATATTCGCGTCTCTCTCGAAAAAATCACCGTGTCTATCAAAGGAAATACCTATTTTGCGGTAATGACATGCAATTAGGCCCACAATACGAAACGTCTGAATGATGATGAAATAGTTCTAAAGCCCCTGGCGCATTTTCTAAGTGTGGGCACTCTGATCCTAGTGTTGCTGATTTGTACTTGCTCACGTGAAACGTTGCTCTATGCTATTTGGTGTGCAAATGTTTGCCGTATTTCTTTTGCCCAACTGCCACGCCTGGCAATAGCACCATGAGCTTGATATAAATATATATAAAAACAAAAAATAAGCATTAAAGCTGCCGGCACACCACCTATACAATTTTCTTTCGGAAGGCTTTCAGTACTTCTTACCTTTACTTTATTCCAATCCAATTAAAAGCAAATTTGTTTGAATGAAAACTTTGAAATTTGTCAAATACAAAATTCCGTTTGCTGTGTGCAATTAATCACAAGAAAACTTTAGTTTTTTAACAGCCCTTTCAAATTTTTGATTATAAAAAGTTTAAGTTGTTGATTTGTTTACTTTCTGAGTGAAGGAAAAAAATTGCGTTTGAATGCGTTGCCCTTGTATTGGTATGATATACTCTGTTTACACCACTTCCAGTTTTAACATGTCGAAGTATTCAATTAGTTTTGATTTACGCTTAGATAAAACACCAATTGAAACTTTCAGGACACTGTTTTTAAAAATGATCGACAGTTTTTTTCCACTATATCACCGTTTTGAACGTGCGATTTTGTTTGTTGCATTGTTTGGACGTCATAACTGAACCTTTGCGGGCCGTTTCATCGAAAGTAGTTTTGAAGAATCACGTTTTTGGTCATAACTGATTTTAAGTGGAGGAGCTGCATAAAAATCAAGGTACTATGTAGTTTGTGGTGTAATTTTTGCGCATGTGTGACGTCACCATGACGAACTACAAGAGAAAACCTGATTTTGATCCCAGCAATAAATATAATAACTTTTTCAAAAGACTGTGCATCTAAAAGTATGTACGTTGGAAAAATTGATTCTTCACAAGAAATGTCGCTAATACGATCGTATTTGCAAAAAATATTTTGGTTTCACCCCTTTTTTGTGTCAATGGTGGTCAAACCTCCAAAATGGAGATATTTTTTAATTCCTTGTTTTTGAAAGTCCATGACTCTCGTCCTACAAAGAGCAACTATCTGTAAATCGCAGAATAGGCTCGGACATTCAGAACTGGCTAAAATAAAGAAACAAAAAACTGAAAAACGCATATTCATAAAAATTTCAAATGAAAACCTATTTATATATTTTTTGGTATAATGTACATGAAAATCTCCGTTCAAAGATGCTTTGTTTGTCTCTTTTCTCTAATAGTAGAGGGGTATGGCCCAAAAGGTGCGTTGAGCCATATTGGTAGCTTTTCCGGTCCGAAGGGAAAAAACGTTACAATTTTAAACAGTGAACTTTGAAAACTAAGTCAGCATGATTGCTCACTGTCTTCTGTTGTAGATTACCCCGGGAAATCTATATTTTCTTCTTAGAGTTTCAGGCAGCATCTTCCCCTCATGCGTTGAACTCGTAATGCTTGTCGACTTCTACATGATAAATAGGAGCCATGTTCAGAGATCATAAATTTATGTTGTAGATGACTGATAAGACGTTTAATGAAGTGATGATCCTTTTATCGCAAGTAATCTACCATCCACGTGTTTGTAAACGCACCANGCAGAATATACCTATTACGCCACTTGATGAACAGGTTCTTCATGAGTGAGCNAACTTGTGAATAATCCAAATCCAAATATGGTTCGTGAAGCTTAAATCGCTTCCAAATGCGATTTTTCGGTACAAATTATCTCTCAGGTTAATTCGTGACAATAAAGATTCAGACGTTCACAGTTAACTTCGCGAAGAGCATTCAACTCCTTATGACTCAGCAGCGCAACCTGCTGGTGGTACAACTGGGCAGTGTAAATCAGGATTAAAACATATGCAATTTTCAATTCTGCAAATTAAAACTTTTTTGTTGTATCTGAGTCCTCCATCATGATCACTGACGTCAAGCATATTCATGTAGCGAAATATGCCTACATTCTCTTCCTGAACTTTTTGATTATACGCCCTCCACAAGCAGGCAACTTAGGCAGAAACGTTTTGCACCAAGCCTGCAGGGCTTGCTTTCATCACGCTGTCATTTCGTGAGAGTGTCTGTTTGGTAGACCGGATTCCAATTATTCCGAAAGAAGTCGTTCCAACAAAGCCCCACGTTAAACAAAGAAATGCAACATTCATTGCGTAGGTCACAACAAATTTTCAAAAATATTTTTGAAAGGTTCATGAAAGTTAAATCTTCAGTCCGCACGTCTAGAAAAAAATGTTTGGTATCGTATGTACAATCTAACGTTGCATCAGAAACATTATTGCCTTATGTTCCAAGCCATTGCTAAAACAGCAAAAGGCACTAAAGCACAAAGCAATTGTTCATCTTCGTCAACATTAACACCTTCGCGGCCGGTTAGAAAACTTTGCTTGTTTGTGACACATTACCTCAAGACAGCAATATGCAAAACATGAAATTTATATTCAGGAAGTCACAGCGCACCTTAGGCAGCCTGCGGTTTCTGAGTTGAAGCATATGGCATAATTGTTGCCTTAATCAAACTTGAAACATGTGCGATATGCAGAGCAAATGTTTTGGAAACCAATCAGGCAGCAATTCGTTTCTGCAACTGGCATGAACAAAAATACGTCAAGTTTGTCGTGCTTCATCAAAAAAATATATTCAAAATAATACAATATACTGTGCGTTTAAGGTAAAATACAGCTCATAAGCACTCTAGCACGAACATCTTCAAAGATCTTACACCAGCTGCTGAAGTTAAATCTTTAATGCCCTTGTATATCCTCAATATCATTTCAGAATTTTTTACTTTCTTTCACTTGTGATTATCATGGTGCTACTCAAGTCTAATTTAGTCACTGCAACGCTTCAAACAGACCCTTCTCAATATCGTACAGCCTTGGATAACTATCACTGCTGTTTATGTGCCAAGTTTTTCCTCAAAGACCAATTTATCTGAAGTCAAATATTCTTGAGCAAACAGTAATAGGATCTTTATACTTCAATGTCCAGCAAGGCTCAGGAATATATTGAAAAATAAAAGTCAATACGATAATGAGAGTGGGCAGAACCTTGCAACTGCTGGAACAAATTCAGTCAATAAAACAAGAAATATGTTGGGGTGCCCTGTTATCATCAATTAGATTAAACGATCTTTGCCTACTTTAAACACCGGCACAAAAGTTTTTGACTGAGTTTGCGAAACTCTATCGCAATGGTGAGCGCCTGCAGAATGCCCTCAGCTACTTGTTAACTCGACAAGAGAGGGAAGTCAGTTAACGTTCGGCTATGCCAGCATCCTGTATGAGACAATAGCGCTAATATGATGCATCGCCTCGCGTTGGGGCGAGTTAGTTCGCGCCATCGAAAAGCTATCTTGTTTTGCTGATGGAGCATTTAGGCTGGTTTGTTCGTGTGTAGATTTTGCTGACACTTGTCCCAGAGCTGACTGCGGATAGTTTTGCAGTTTCCTCTTTCTTCTTAAAGAAATTAAGACCTTTTCTTTGTGAAGCGTTAGGGTATTATCAATTATCAGGTTTGCAGAAATTTTTGTTGCATCCAAAGTTGACCCTGCTTTACTTTTTTATATGTGTAAATACAAGCGGAAGGTCACTGTGCGATTCCTTTTGCGTGCCGTCTTGTTTTATCCGCACAGCCAATCAGGAATATCTAGAATAGTCAGTCAGGGATATCTAGAATAATCAGTCAGGGATATCTAGAATAATCAGTCAGGGATATCTAGAGTTCTAGATATCCCTGCAGTCAATAAGCCTTTCTCAAAGGGCCTGGCTTCTTTCTACAAACCTAACGGAACTGAACTGTAATATAGGCAATAGTATTAAAATTGGTTTGTACAGCAACATATGTTGCCCAACACGCTCCAACAAAAATATTTTGGAATTTTATAAACTTTTACAAAATTTAGATTTCTGCATAAAATTGCAAAATTCAGCTTGGCCATTCAAGAAATTTCTTCTGGATAAAATTTTACCAGAAAACTAACTGGAAAAGCTTCTTGAAAAGTTTGTTTAAACTTTTCTTTGAAACGTCGTGGCTAAAATTTTCTAGCTTTGAAAATTTTTGAAAAGCATTTTGAACTCATATTGAAAATATGTTAAATTGGCAAATCAGTGAGATTAAAGAAATCGCTAATTTATCTGCCTCAAAACTTTATCTCCTTTGTATCTTCATGGATCAGTGCTGCCATAGGTCATGGTCACTTGTACCGGTAAATACAAGAAAATATGTTTATTCCATTTTTACACGTACCAGAACCTTTACTTCCGTTCATCCGATCCAACACAGTTTAATTCGTCTCACTTTTGGTTGACTTTCAAAGGCAGAGTTGGGAGCAGGGGCGTAAGGAGGGGGGAAAGGGGGGCACAATTCCCCGGGCGTCAATTTACTATGAGGGAGCTGAATCACTGCGGGGGCGCCGAATTACTCAGGGAGCCGCGGAAAAGTCCTAACAATCTCACAAATACTTTCTTCAATACAGTATAAATTTGCTTTCGAAAGAGCTCAGGTTCAACCATGGGGGCACAAAACTTCGACCATGGGGGCGCCGGTTCGACCACGAGGGCGCCAAACTTGCTTTTTGCCCCGGGCGCCATCTAACCTCGTTACGCCCCTGGTTGGGAGCAGTGGCTGATGGGGAGCAAGGGTGCGAACCACCCTCTTGTCAAACTAAATGTATTAGCTTATATTTTGGTGTTTAGTACTATTTAGGTTTTCAGTAGGTTGTTGTTCTTTTGCTTTTTTCGCAGTGTTTTCCGATTTAAGATTTTTGTACAGACTTTCACAGGCGTAACTAGAGGTTTGAGTCATGAGGGCAAAACTTAGCTAAGGGGAGCACTAGCCAATACTCAGAAAAAAGTTAAGAAATGGTCAAATTAAGTATGAATCCAGATGTCGTGGATGCCTCTACTAACACGAAAACACCCCGAAAAACAAGAAAAAGAACAATCCACTGAAAACCAACAGAATACTAAGTATCAAAATGTTAGCTAAGGGGCCCAGTTTTCACATTTAGCTTGCCAGGGAGGAGGCTCGCCCCCTGCCCCCATCAGTTGCGCAGCTGGACATCCACATTCAGTTTCACTGCCATTTCTCAACATTTTCTGAGTGTTGGTTAGTGGGCCCCCTTCAGCTAAGTTTTTTTCCCCTTGATCAAACCTCTAGTTACACCACTGGTTAAGAGCAGTGACGGATTTACGCATAGGCCAAATAGGCCATGGCATAGGGCCCCGCGCTTTTGGGGCCCCGCACAACTCATTCCTATGACAATTCATTGTTAACTTAAAATTTGCGAAACTGCGCAAAGGCATAACTTCACAATTCACTTTGAAACTAGCGAAAATGCAAACATCTAGTCTCTTATCAGTATAGTAACAACACGATAATATTGTTTGCTACGTAATATAAGAATCAGAATGGTGGTTTTCATCAGAATTCTACAGTGTTGGGCGGTCTTGCTTTGTTGCAAGCTTTTTGTCAGTGGAATATTGAACATCAAGTAGGAAAGTGCTGTGAGAAAGGTTTGATACTGAGGAACATGGTTGGGCGCGAGAGAGATGCAGGCCATCTGCATGAAAGTGGTTACAAGCGGTAGCGTTGCCAGACCAAAATTTTTTTTGGGGGGCCAAATACTTTGACTTAAAGCGAGCAACGTGTTTTGTTCGGGACACTGTCTGTCAAAGCACAAAATGGCAAGAGATGCTAGAAATTTAGGGGGAATGGTCCCATTGCCCTCCTGGCTATTCCTATGGTTACAAGAAAAAGAATGAAAAAGAAAGAACAATACTTCCTTGATGTTCAATCTTCCAGACAAAAAGCTCGCAACAACGCAAGACAGCCAGACATTGCAGAACCCCGATAAAAAGCAATATTGTCAGTATTGGATGCTACGTTTGGTTGTTACCAACTAGATTGCCCGCAAACAATGATTGCTTGTTGAAACTCGATACGCCTGTGTTAGTTAAATCAGCTAGAACAGTTTTTCGTGAGTTTTACTTGGAAACACGTGTTTGCATATTGGACTTACTTCATGCGGTTAGCTGAGGGCGTAGCAACAATACTATGCTGTGCAAAACTTGTCTTCATGCTGTTTACCATCAGTCTTGAGCAGGGTTCTCCAAACTACAGCCCGCAGGCCAGATCGGGCCCGCGAAGACGTTTTGTCAATAATAAAAAAATAATATATATACGAAAAACTTGTTGACTTGGGAGAATGTAACATATCCCGAAACAATGATATTACTTAAGAAGGCCGCCCCACGAATTGTCGTGTAACTGCTTATATGGCCCTCGGACAAATACGTTTGGAGACCCCTGATCTAGAAGATTAAAACACTGTATTTTGTATTGCTTGGAAAATGACAATTTAAAATCGACATAAATAAACCCTGTGTCCACTGAATGGATTGTGCCTGTTTGTCCCATAAAATATGTGGTTAATATAACAAAGGAGTTTATGTACAGCTCATCAGATCGACAACTAGACGATATTTCTGAGAGCGGAAACACGGACCTGTATGAAAATGTGTGTATCTGAAAAATAAACCTACAAAAAACGCTAGAATTCACGGAAATTTAACGAAAAGAATTTCTGAACTAGCCGAAAGAGCTACAAATTCCAAGAAAAGATCGCATTGCCATTTGTTCCAGAGAAGAATGTAAGAAAGGCTTTAATTTCTGTTGAAGATCTATTCTAAGGCAATCGTAGAACCAAAGTCGGCCCCACAAAGATAGATTTTTGAGGGGGCACTACATATAAGAGAGGGGTATACTTTCATTCTTTTCAGACAAATGGCCAAGTAGCAGAGATGAGCGGACTGTGAAATTTTTCAGTCCGAGTCCAGTCCTGATCCGAAAAATTGAATCCGATCCAGTCCTGATCCGCGAAATTTTTGAAAATCAACAGTCCGATCCAGTCCTGATCCTCCAATGTAAAATCATGTATATTTATTTTACCTCATAAGGCAAAAGAACTATTGAAACTATTTTGCCTTTAGCCAAATACAATTGGTTGAAGGCAAAATAGTTCCAGCAGTGGTTTTGCCTCATGAGGCAAAATAGACACAGCCATTTGGCATTTCCATAATTTAACAAGGATGACATCAGAGGGAAAAGCACTACTGGAGTTATTCTGCCATTAGGAGAATCTGATTGCTTGGATTGGTCAAGTGACAAGGACGATGCACTTGCATTAGCATAAGGTCCTTGTTACATGACCTAAAACCAAACCCAAAACCTAAACTCAAAACCTAAACCCAAAATCTAAACCCAAAACTTAAACCCAAAACCTAAACTCAAAAACCTAAACCCAAAAGCTAAACTCAAAACTTAAACCTAAACCCAAATTCAAACCTAAACCAAAATTTAACATACACCCTAAACATAAACCCTAACCCTAAACCTAAACCTCAAACTTTACTTTTTGAAAAAGTACATTAAAAGCACTCCTATCAAAGGTGTAACCTCTACAAGCTAAGACAAAGGAAATGGTGAGAGTAGAAGCAAGGAACAATCGCACAGCAGGCATAGACACTTATCACTCAACCATGTTCAGGTTGCTACTAGAACTCAACCTTTATATGTAAATAAAAGTGGATACAGTTCGAATTGCAAAATAGTCCAGCAGAGTTTTTGCATTTGATGGCAAAATATACACTATCATTTAGCAAACCCGTGAAATCGGATCACAACTAAAATTTTTGATATTTTCAGAATAATCACATTAAAACAACAAAAATTTTCTCACTCCGATCCAGTCGTGATCC
>JGI24158J21664_10007060_pt1 | contig 14866 bp, 10 predicted proteins | sample Ectturendosymbi3_FD_21664 | JGI IMG/M metagenome (IMG submission 21664) | reverse complement strand
TGTACAGAGATGCTTGCTTAGTTTCAGAATTTATAACTTTGTTTTTGTCAATGCTATTAATATTTGCAGACAGGCCTCGTCAATCCGCAACCACTCGTTTTGCTAAACTCGCTGAACCTTTTGAGCACCGTTTGCTTCGGCCGCACGTACGAACTCGGTGAGCCCATGTTCAGGGAGTTCGCAACCATAACGAACGACTTTGATGGAGCCATGGGCGCTGCGCAGCCTGTGAACTGGTGGCCGTTTCTAAAATACGTTCCTATCATCAGGCGAAAATTCATCGTGAGTCCAGCTTGTGCTTGCGTTTGCAAACGGATTTTAGATTGTATAGGTTTACACAAAGCTTAATGGGAAAATGCAAATGGTCTACCTGTTCTTATTTGAACAATCTCTGCGATACATTAGCGATAGGACACACACCTCAAGACTAGTCTGCTGTTTCTGTTTCCACATCCGCACCCGATAAGGTTGTAAGCAGACTCTAAAGAAGCATTGTTTTTCAATGCCAAGAATAGTGAATGGTTCAGAAATGGTAAAAATATTCTAATTTTTTACACTAAAAATTTGATTTAGGGCAGAGACTAAGCAATAAGTGTTTTATGATTTTTTACAAATAGCAAATCAACTATTAGAAAGTGCAATCGCTGCCGATAAAAGGTAGTGTATGCAAATGTATTTGATGGTTGGCGACAATGTTTTTTGGTTCATGGTTAGTGCCAATTTACATTTAAGCAGAAGCAGCTCTTCGTTGTAAACGATCGTTTCGCCAACTCTTGCCTGTCGTGACGGAACATCTTTTACCGCCGCAGACTGCTTACGAGGTGGCAAAACGGGGCTTGGTTGGTAAACTGATGCATGACCGAAAAACGGTTACAGGCAACCAGAGCTGTTCCTCAACGTAAATTGACATTTTGACGCCCAAAAAATAGAAGCAAAAAACATCAAATTAAACAAATGTAAAGGCCACAGATATGGACATAAGACATGTTTGCACTGACGATTCCCTGAGGAACTCATAGCATCTTCAGTTTAAAAGCAAAACTTGTGCTTAGGTTCTTGTCAGTGGAATATGAAAGGAAAATTATTTAACTGCTTTCATCCTTTAACACCTTCGTCTGATGTGATTGCTTCAGGCTCTCAAGATTTACTCGGACGCATACTGGAGATTTGTATCGACTTTGGTTAAAAATCACTGGGACAGCTATTGCCCAGACACTCTGAGAGACCTGGTGGATTGTCTCAGGTACGAAAGCGACAAGGCGTGCCGAAAATTGCTGGAAAAGAAAGCCATGGCTCAAGTCGGTCGACCCGGTGCGGAACGGCGGTCGAACGGCGACGTTAGCAATATGGACGCGGCCAACGGCCTCGACAAAAACGCAAACAATTTGAGCAATGCTCAGGTCGAGAGCCACGCCGAAGAGCTCGAAATGAAAATAGCCACTGCTACCGGAGACGTGTTCGGAGCCGGATACGATACGCTGCACACTGCCGTCACGTGGATGTTCTTGTACATGGCGGCTTACCCGGAAATGCAGCAGAAGGCAAGTCGATTAGACTGCTGAGCGAGTGTCACACCAAAATGTACGCTTTTTCCAAAGTGCAGGTGAAGCACTATCGTGGCATTTTTGAGCCAGAAAACGATCAATCATCCAAACCGTGTAGTGAGTCGCTGCGTTTTCAGCATTGATGCGGACGTGAGTGTAAAAGAGTTGATAGTCAAAGTTATTTCTGTAAGAGCGCTAAAAGCAGTTTATATTTCCGATTTCAGTACTGTATGTGGACGTCCAACTTGATCATTGCTCAGATAACAACTTAAAAATTGCATCCTGAATTTTGTGTGCAGTGAAATTAAAAAAATAAGCATCGTTTGAATGTTCATGATATCTTCCCATGCCTGTAGTTCATTTGAACCACGTGATGCTTGCACTACTCTACCTAGTGAACCATTTACGCAACAAGTGGCATTGTTTAATAACACCCAGTTCACTGCAAACACGTTAACGGGTGACAAACGTATACGGCAACTTGCTTGGCAAAATTTCTTTCACCACAGCTGCGCTAACGGCCTCGTGCTTTCGCGCACTGTCACAGGTGAGAGACGAAATCGAACGCGTCGTCTCGCAAGACGAGCAACCTTCCTTTCGCCTTCACGGTCCACTAGCTCCATACACGCAAGCCTGGATCTACGAAATGCTCCGCCACACGTCGCTTGTTCCGTTGCTTGTGCCTCACGCAACAACCAAGGCCACGGAGCTGCGCGGGTATCTCATTCCCGCGGGAACTACTGTTTTCTTCAACTGTTGGCAGGCAAGCAGCAGTGTTGTTGTGTGGGTCGCCCAATTGATTTGTTTCCAAAACTTGAGATACTGCGAGGTGACGAAAAAGTACGCCAAGCAGGCCCGCATGCGGACGGCAGAGATGAAGTATTTGCTCACATACAGTTACGTCTGAGGAAGCGTCATTTGAGAAGCAGGGTTGCGGAGTCTGAGGTAAAATATGCGACTCCGACTCCAACTCCGACCTTTCCAAAATTTCCGATTTCGAGTCCTTGACATCAAGGGAATGAAATTTGGCTGTTAAAATCAATGAAAATCGTGGTGCACAGCAATAAATCTCTTTCAACAAAAGTTTCAAAAGAAACTGTACCAAGCAGATAAATTAGATCTTCTGGCGATTTTTATTATTAGCCGACGTTTCGCCCACCTATTCAAGTGGGCTTCCTCAGGGCAATGTGAATAGATTGGCGAAACGTCGGCTAATAATAAAAATCGCCAGAAGATCTAATTTATCTGCTTGATTTGAAATCTGGTGGCAAACGCTACGAAATAACAACATGAGTAGCAAAAAGAACAGCATTTTTCGAAACTGTACCATTTCAACAGGAATTCCCAATTTAAGAGTGTGATTTAAAAAATGATCCAATTGGACATCCAGAGTCGGACAAAAAAAATCCGACTCCGACTCACAGTGTTGTTAGTAATCCGACTCCAACTCCACCCAAAAACCACTGACTCCTTACGACTCCGACTCCGCAACCCTGGTGAGAAGGGGCGGTATATTTTTTAATATTAACATTTGCATAGAAGCGCCTGTCGTTTGGTTTGCGTTTTTCTGCCATCTAACATCATGCTTATGCAACCAACGCAGCTTTAACGGTGATTACATGTCGGTGTGTGTGTGATAATCTCAGGTGGCGTTAAGCATGGCGGCGGCCAGAGAAAGATCGAAATTCGGCCAGCAGAAACGGTTGTAGGTAACAATCACGTCGACGTTCATATATCTTACTGACTTCACATCAAGACTGCTCTTGGTCTTTTGTCAGACCTACTATCATGGGCGTCGGAATGGGGGGCTTGTCTACCCTGGATTTTGAAATTTGATATTTTGCTATTAACTCTTAAGCAGAAAAATGTTCTTCTGTTAGCTTTCGAGTTGCTAAAATGATATTTCACCACTGTTGCCTCTCCTGGAAAATAGCCTTCTGACGACCATGCCTACTACATTATGTTTATAGAGCCTGCGTCACTTCGCCGAACAGGCGTTCGCCGATTATTCGTACGTAAACGCGGAAGGAGGTTGAGGTTACTGTCGATTAATGTAATTGTGGCGTTTGCTTTGCAGACCACGCGCGATCCAGAGGTCTGGGAAAATCCGGAAGACTTCCGGCCGGAAAGGTTCCTCGAAACGACAGAAGGTTCGAGTGGATACGCGCTTCGTGCCAACTGCACTTCAAAGCTTCTGTCCTGGGGTCTGGGAATCCGGAAGTGTCTTGGACAACAATTGTCGCGACACCAGCTCTTCATATACGCGTCGACCATCGTCAGGCGCTGCTATGTCGAGCCTGCTGAAGCCGGAGTGGAGCCAAAAATCCCGTGGTCCAGCGAAACTGGACTGACAATTAAACCTTGCCCATTCAATGTGAGAATAAGAGCTCGCTGAAGCGGCTGTCACGCACACCAGTGTCTACAGGTTCCTTCATATTCATGTCACATGTTGCACAACGATCGGTTGATGTGAGTGCCGATTGTACCGTATTAGTGAGAAAGCGTGGAGAGGCGCTACATTAAGTCTCAATCCACGTTGCGTGCCAGGATCGTTTTTCGGGCAGTGTCGTCCCGGGAAGAAACTGGTGATGGAAATTTTTTAAAACGCCTCTTCCCTTGGTGACTCATGCTAACACGTTACAATCGAGCAGCGCCTCGTCGCATTTTTGTCGATTGGTGCAGATTCGAATGACGGTTTGGATATCAAGACTCAGAATTTAATTCGCAAATTTGCTGCCACGCAGTTTTCAGTCTGCAAAGCTGACAATCACCTCAAACATACTAATCAGTTTAAAGCGTTCTAGCACCGATCACGTACCACTTGAAAATAATTATTGCCGCAATGTCACATCGCTTCGAACTGATGTGCGCGACTTGTGCTTGTGCAGGTTTCGTTATTGTTCAGTGCTTTGAAAACTAGTGAGAAACAAGATGTTGCAGTGTTTGTTTGTTGCTTAGAATTATTTGCTGAGCTGTGGATCGATTGAGAAATCCGTTGCATCTGTCAGAGCCTCGTCTTGTAAAAAGTTCGCTTGTTAGAAACGCGTTTTTATTACGTCATTCTCCAAAATAAATGCAAATGAATTTGAAGCTTAAACCGTCGAATCAACTTGATGGTTGTACTGCAGCGTTTCTTCCATGTGCAGAGCTTGCCCTGAATTGTGTTGTGTACAAATATTTCTGAAGTGTCGTACAAATAATTTATAACGTCGTTCTTGCTATAAATTTTAACCAAGTTGCGTCAGACGTTGTGTTGACTTCATTCCGTATTCCCCCAGAAAGGGAGGAACTCACGAATGAATCCCAATGCCAGCAAAGCGGGATGATCATAAAAGATATGAGTAACGAAGAAAGCCAAAGTAGTCGTACAGTTACAGACGTTCTTTGTCCGCCCAACGTGAGCTTGATCACCTGGCCTGGAAATAACGCTATATTCAACTCGGTCCTTGCTAATAGCTGTCATTGGTAATCAGGGTAATAAATTTTTGTGTGACTTGAAGTCAGGGTTGCGGAGGATAGGTGCCTTCACGTGGCCCTCCCTGCACAACGTTGCTACAAATGTCAAATAAACCTGTCAATATGAGAGCAGCCACTGCTACCTGCGCTGGATGTGTTCGGCATGGGTTCGGTCATAATACGCCCTGAAGATGACCCACGACCCAACATACTCCAGCTGAACACCGAGGGGCTCACTGCGAACAAGACCTCCATCATTGAGCAGCTAGCCTATAAGAACAAGGCTTTCATCATCGTTCTCCAGGAGACCCACTGCACAACTGCAGACAAGCTAGTGATACCCAACTTTCAACTAGCTGGATCAGTCCTGAGTGGGAATCACGGTCTTGCCAAGTTTGTCCACGAGCGGTTGGAATGGTCGCTGGTCAATCAGAGTGGTAGGACAATCAGAGTGGTAGTGCATAGACGTCGCAGGATATAAGATCATCAAAGTCTATAAACCTCCACGCTCGCGATTCACACCAACGGCCATCCCGACGTTCAGTATGTTGGTGACTTAAACTGCCAACATGTCAATTGGGGTTACAAAAACATCTCCTGACGGTGAGAGCCTGGACTCCTAGGCAACATCCAACAACCTTGGACTGTTGTATGACCCAAAGAAACAGCCAGCTTCTTCTCTCGCCGACGAAACGTCGGCACCAACCCGGACTTCGGTCAAGACAGCCGACTGCCGAACAGACATGTTCTAGGAAAGTTCCCGCGGTCACAACATCGCCCTCCCTCATAACGCCATCAAGACTCAAAGTTCCTGCCCACAGCGATCTGGTGAATCGTTGGTACTTTCGCAAGGCTGATTGGAAGCGCTTTTGCCCTCTCACAGGTGAACCCGTTGAGAGGTTGCCACCTGCGGACACACTAAACATTGAGAGGCCCCACCAAGGTTTTGCGAGAGCCTAATATCCGCGGCCAAACAATGCATCCCCACTTGACCGTCGGAAGAACTATGTGCCATGCTGGGACAAAGAGTGCGAGGCACTCTACCGCTGCTTCATCCAAGCCCAGTGGGGACTGCCTCTGACAGAGCCGCTTCGTCCCGACTGTCTCGGTTACAACAGAAGAAGCAGGAGTGATGGGAGGAAGCTGTTAATTCCATCGACTTGTCGCACTCTAGCCGCAAGGCGTGGAGAACAGTCAACAAACTTAATTGGCAGGTCTGGACGCTCCTCTCGCCTGTGCCCCGTCTCGGCAAACTCCATCGCCTCGCAACTCGCGAAGAACGGGGCACACAGGACCGGGGTCCGCAAGTCCACCAGGCTTGTCAACAAGGAGCTGTCCGACCTATGGAAGATTCCAACACCTGAGCATCACAGTATCTCTGAACCCTTCAGGTCGGAGGAGCTTGCTGCTGCCCTCAGATGCCTGAAGCCAGGAAAGTCTGCGGGATAGGATTCCATCTTCCCGGAATTTCTACTCCACGCCGGGGTCGGTTCTCAAATCTTGGTTCTGCGACTTCCTCACATCTGCATGTGCCAACTAAAAATTTCAAAGATCTAGAAAAGAACACTAATAGTTGCAATCCCTGTAATGAAGATCACCGTTTGAAATTATGCGTCTTGTGCACACACTACGCTGATTTGTTTTTCGCTGATTGTTTTCGAGTTACATGCAAGTGGTTGTTATTTTCTGTTTGGGTCATTTTCGTATCGACTGCAATACTGTTAACATGTCTTCTTCCGTTTCGTTCGTTACCTTAGTTTGAGATTTAAGTTTATTAAAACCTTGAAGACAGGTTTGAGGTGTGTCATTAGCTACAATTCATTTCCAGATGGACGCCAGAATGCTGTGCTTGAAAGTCAATCCCTAACAGAATATCGCAGCACAGATGATCGAACACCCCCAGCCGAACGCCGATGTAGTCTTGACCTTCATACCTAATATTCACACACGTGTGGCCCTTAATCTCAGTCGAAAATGCAGAAGCGGCCATTGATATAGTTTTAGACGATGGCCGAACTTTAAGTTTCAACGAGTTAACCAAACGATGATGAATGAAGCTCTCGGAACTACAGCTGTCGAACAGAACGCGTACCTTGCGCCCGCAAACACGTGCAAAGCATTTGGTGGTAAGCGATTCTCAAGCCGACTGTACTGAAAACGCGGAATTGAGCTATTTGGTTGACCAATTCGTCACGAACTTCGAGAGGTTCTCACATCAAAAGGAGTATCTACAAGTCGAACTACAATCCTGCTGGGAACGGACAGGTTGACAGGTACAATCGCGTTATTTGGAAGGGCATCTCCTTGTCTTTAAGGTCGAAAGGCCTTCCCTTGGTTTTCTGGCAGGAGTTTCTTCCGGATGTTCTACACTCAGTGCGTTCACTGCTTTGTACCGCAACGAATTGCACCCCTCATGAGCGATTGTTTGGCTGGGCACGGCGCTCCACCACCGGAAATTCACTTCCTTCGTGGTTGACCACACCTGGACTGGTATTACTTAAGAGACATGTCCGAAATTCGAAAATGGATCCTTTAGCTGAGGAGGTGGATTTGGTCGAAGCTAATCCCCGTTATGCCTACATTTCATTTCCAGATGGACGCCAATCAACGGTTGCCATTAAACACTTGGCCCCTAAGGGGAGCGCTCTGCGCCCATGGACTTTGCGGTCGGCGAAGAAAATGAAAACTTCACTGACCAGACTTCATGGCCACCTGAATTAGAGGGGCAGTCTACGACAAGAAGCTTGGCTGATCCGGTTTCATTGTCACCTGAACCAGAAGGCCAGTCTACGACCCAACGAACGACAAGCGACTTTTCTGTTGGCAGTCCGTCAACAAAATCGTGTGACGTTGATGACGTCACGACAGTTGATGCTCTAACACATTCAAACGAACACACTGTTTTACGTCGATCTCAGAGAGAACGGCGTCCTGTTGATCGACTTAGTTACGATAAATTTTTCAATATTAGTTGATACTACAAGGGAGGGGTGAATGTAATGAAAATTACCGTTTGAAATTATGTGTCTTGTGCACACACCATGCGGATTAGTTTTTCGCTGATTGCTTTCTAGTTACTTGCAGGTGGTTGATGTTTTCTGTTTGGGTAATTTTCGTATTGACTGCAATACTGTTAACATGTCTTCTTCCGTTTTGTTCGATACCCTAGTTTGAGATTTAAGTTTATTAAAACCTTGACAGGTTTGAGGTGTGTCATTCTCTACAATCCCTAAGCCAGAAAAGCCACTTGGGACCCAAAGAGTTACCATCCCATATCTTTGCTATCTGCCCCTTCAAAAACCTCGAGAGACTCATCTACGCTCGTGTCGAACCAATGATCGATCCATTGCTCCCACAGGAGCAGGCGGGCTTTCGACACAGGAGGTCGGCCGTAAAGCAGGTCACCCTGCTGACACAGGACATCGAGGATAGTTTTTCGGCTAAAAAGAAGGCCGGAGCTGTGTTTGTCGACCTCACAGCAGCCTACGGCACTGTATGGCACTGCGGCCTCACCTGCAAGCTGCTGCGATTGTCGCCTGATAGACACGTGGTCCATATGATCATGGAGATGGTTGGCAATCGCAGCTTGCCACCGGCAAGAGGAGCAGGTTACGACGCCTCAAGAACAGCATCCCACAGGATCTGTCCTGCCGCCCCTTCTCTTCAACATCTACATCTCTAACTTGCCAACCACCGTCTCCAGAAAGTATTCCAGAAAGTATGCATACGCTGACGATCTATCAATCATGCTTGCTGGTGGAGATTGTCAGGCAGTGGAAGGGGTGCTGAGCAAGGACATGGCAGCCATAAGTGAATACCTCCAGACTTGGAAGCTAAAGCTCACCTCTACAAAACGGTGTCGGCAGCCCTCCATCTTAACAATAAGGAAGCTAAACGTGAGATGAAAGTCAACTTCAACAACGAAACACTGTCTTTCTCCTCCGAGCCCAAATATCTCGGAGTAACTTTGGACAGGTTGCTCACGTAGCGCCGACACCTCGAGTCACTCCGCAAGAAGCTGACACCACCCGACGCGCTCCTGAGGAGGCTTGCTGGCTCCAGTTGGGGTGCTGGAGCAAAAACTCTGCGAACAACCACCTAGCCCTGGTGCATTCAACCGCAGAGTACTACACTCCTGTTTGGTGCCGCAGTGCTCATACCCGCCTTATTGACCCTGCCATTAACGACGCCTTGCGAACTGTGACTGGACGCATCCACCCTACATCAGCGGACAACCTTCCAATCCTCGCAGGCATCCAACCTGCTGAGCTTCGTCGCGAAAGAGCCACCCTGTCTCTAGCATGTCGTGCCATGTAGCCTGGACACCTGCTCCACTCAGCGCTCACCCGTCAATCAAGTGCAGATGCATGGCGTCTCAAATCGAGACACCCGTTTTTACCAGCCGCACAACAACTCATCATTTCATCGGACAACAACAACATAGTGCGGCGCACTGGGAAGATCACCAATGGAATGCGGAGTGGTTGGACAACCCCACAAGACTCCACATTTTCATCCCCGACACCTACCCCGGAGTGACCATCCCAAGAGGAGCCTGGGTGCGGCGGTTAAGCCGCCTCCGCACCGGTGTCGGGCATTTCTGCTCCTGATTGTACACATGGGGTATGGCCTCCTCTGCAGCCTGTGGCACAGAGGAATAAACCGTCAGCCATGTTGTCCTCCAATGTCCAATCCATCGACCTCCTCATGGACTGCACGGCCAGACGGTTCTGGATGATAACACAATCGAATGGCTTTTCAACACCTGCCCGAGATCTAGTGTGGCCAAGCAGTGGTTAGAACAACTGGCTGGAAAGAAGAAGTGTTGCAGAGTCGCCAGCACAAGCAGTCGGAGGTTTTTGCGTGGAGTCGGAATCCTAACAATGCTAGGAGTCGGAGTCGGATTTTTTTGTCAAACTCCGACTCCAGAAGTCCAACTGAATCATTTAAATCACACTCCTAAATTGGATATTCCTGCTGAAATGGTACAATTTCATTTGAATCTTTTATCGATACATAATTCTTTTTGTGTAGGAAGATTTCCATTGTTTGCTAGTTGCTACAAAATTGTTGACAGCTAAACGTCATTCACGTTATGTTAAGGAGTCGGAAAATTTTGAAAGGTCGGAGTCGTGCATTTTACCTCCGACTCCGCAACCCGGCTTGAATTGCGTCTTGAAGATTTGTTCACAATCCAATGGAATAGTTTGACACACTTTACATCAAGGGATGAAAAATATGTGCTTAAACAATCCCCCTATGGCAGCGGTTCCCAAAGTATGGGTCACGACCCAAACATGGTCGCGAAGGGTCGAAGAATGGGTTGCGCGAAGGTGATTCAAATCTGTCAAAACAAACTTTTTTCTGTTCATTTTTCAACTTCTTTCAATTCCCTCAAAGACTGAATTATTGCATCACTCGCATTTCATTTGGCTTCTTCTTATTAAAACTGGATTATTGTATCATAAGTGGTTTTCCGAGTGTTTTAATGGCAGCGCAGCTGCTATAGCCGTAACTAGCTTCTAAGTTCAGATTCTTTCATTACGGAAGTATTTTGGAGCTGAATAGTTCAATAAATAGGTCAGTGGAGTATCAGGGTTGATAGTAAGTGTTATGAGCATTTAGCTATGTAGTACTAGAGTAGTTTGAAACATTTTCACTTCCTAAACACGTAAAATAAATTTCTTCGATGTTTTAGACCTGGGTCGTGAGACGTTCATTAAACTCATATTTGGGTCGCGCTTAAAAAAGTTTGGGAACCACTGCCCTACGGTATGTAACAAATCCACCTACGGCATCGCCGATTTCAGGTTGAAAGGTGGTACATAACCGGCTAACTGAAACAGTTGTTTAAACACGCGCCACCCTAGCCCGGTTCGAATCCCGGTCGGGTCATACCGAAGACTTGATCAGCTGCGTGCACGGCGTTAATGGATGGGTGCAAGGGAACGGTTTACGCGAGGTGCTGCCATTGACTCTCCATCAAGTGCAGCATTAACAAGAAGGCAGCCGCTTGGCCCACGGCGCCAGCAAGCGGAGATGGCCGCCGCAGACCACTCGTGGCACTCCAAAAGGAGTAGGCTACAAAGCCAGTATAAATGAAACTGAGCCGAAGTATGAATGAAACTGAACCGAAATATGAATGTAACTAAACCGAAGGGTAGGAATGCACAGTAGCGTAGCCAGCCCAAAATTTTTGTTGGGGGCAAGAATTTGGTGGGGGGGCAAAATGTTTGACCATAGGCGAGCAACAGTATTGTTACTTGGGACGCCGCTTGTCAAGCACAAAACGACTAGATATGCTAAAAATTTTGGGGTGGCAAATGCATACATACACTACGCTTCCTTTATAAACTAGTGATACGTGATGCATATACTAGGCTTCCTTTAGAAACTAGTGACACGTGATGTTCCCGTTTCATGTGGTTTTACGCAGCTATCATCAAACGCGAGTTGCAAGCTTCGTCAATACGATATTTCCAGCATTCATTGTATTATTGACCTCTTATCGATTTCATCTTGTTTATGGGGTACCTGACTAGATAACCTCTATGTGTTTTCGGTGCCTAGCATTCATTGTCTTGAAGAGTATATCTAAATCTCTGTCTATCGATATATTATTGACCAAAAATCACTGACCCTTTTACACACAACGACAGCACATCTCACAGAAGAAAGACTTGAAACTACGGGTTTCAACCAGAATACAAAAATTAATATCACCTTCTGTACGATTTTCCAGGTCAATGCCAGACGGGGATCGATCAGAACGCTGCTGAAGTTGGCAATCACGGACGTGAACTCTTCCACTCCTTGTATAGTGGCGTTCTTGATGGGGTTCAGCTTCATTACTGTCTGTAAGTTAAAAGCAGAGCCGATTGAAAAAGGTGGTGCGCTTTTTCCCTGAGGGAGTTGCTTCCTTGTCCAAAATTATTTTTGGTTTTTATTTGAAATTGAAACTGTCGCAGATGCATCGGCGAATCAACCACAGCAGGGGTCTCCAAACTTTTTTGTCCGAGGGCCACATAAGCTATTACACAACAGTTGGATGACCGGACATCTTACGTAATGTGATTGTTTCAGTATATGGTACATTCTATCAATTCAACAAATTTTTCATTATTGACAAAATGTCTTCGTGACCGGATGAAATGGCTTCACGGGCCGGATTTGTCCAACAGGCAGTAGTTTGGAGACCCATGGGCTACAGGAAATAACTAATTGATTTTGTTCTTGCGGTTGTAATTCTTTTTAAATGACTATGATCGTGAAAAACTTCAAAAAACAAAATACATGTGGAGACGGTAACTACAGTCAGAGCCAGATTTACCTATAGGCTTGGTAGGCTTAATTCTAGGGCCTCAAGATCCAAAGGAGCCTCCAACTAACTGTGGTATGTGCACAGCAGTAGTTCTCCACCTTTTTCGGCCCATATGGACCATCTTTTCAAAAAAATATCCAATGAACCTCTTTAGTATGATGACATGCTGACACCTCATGAACATTTTTACATAATGTATTGTACAGTAAAGGTTAACATTTTCAGGAACGTTTTATCAAAGATTTATGGAACTCTCTGTGACCACTAGAAATTCCAGGTGTAGGCTACCACCGGTGGTCCTGAACCACGTTGAAAATCACTAGCCTATAGTGAGTTGGCGAGGCTAGGTGATTCGATAAATATTCTTCAACAGTTTATTTCGTAACTACTATGAAAACTAACGGGTTTCCATGGATGTCATTATGATCCAGTGCTCAAATCCCTTGCAGGGGCGGGATAGGCCAGGGCCGGCCTTAGCAAGTGCGAGGCCCGATTTGAAACACTTTTGCGGGGCCCCACTCAGCGGCGTGTAGGAATTTGTAAGGGGTGCATCAAGGCGTGATGTTACAAAGACGAGGCCCAAAAGGGTGACGCCAAGACCTCTCCAGCAGAGACTTTAATGGACAGCGCCATTAAACCCAGTAAGTCAAAGAATTTGCAACCCTCAGATCCCCTCTCTGGCCAGATACCTCCCTAATCAGAAAGTAGGTACGAGTGTAGTACCTGCAGAGACGAGAGATATTGCGTGCTGTGCTAGTGGATATTCAGGACTGAAAAATTTGCAGTAGTAGCAAAAATTATATTTTCCAGGCCAGGAATAATATCCATGGATGACCTACCGCTTCACCATTTGGTGGTAATCTTTTGCAGTGAAACTTAGAAAACCGTGTCCTGTCACTCTCGTTTCTGGGGAAAACTTCTATTGTGATTGCAGGCGGTCCTATTTGGGCTAAATAGTCCATGGTAGTCCCCACATTCCGACTCATGACACCTGGCTAAGTAGCATATTTTGTTCATCGAAATTTTGAGTGTTCTTGCTCGCATGCCTCATCAGATGCACATCCGACGAAGTTCCTTTTTTGTCAGAATGAACACTTTCGAAACGACTTGTATCACTTCCGGTACAAGTCGTTTCGAAAGTGTTTGACTATCTTGCTTAACATGACCAGGCTGGCTGTCTACGCTGCTGTCATCTTCAGTGTGGTGTCGCATTGAGCGTATACCCTCCGTGGTTAAAATACTTGTCTAACGCACCTTTCTTTTTTTTAATGATTCGGTCTGTTTTTGCATTAGCTTTAGGCCTCTTTTCGCTGCCACCTAATATTTTCGGCCCATGTCTCATGGTCTTTGACTCATAATATTTAGCTTCGTTACAGACAAAACATATTCTTAAATAAATAGCCCAAATTTGACTGTTTAAAGCCAAAAACAAAACACATGCTTATCACTATATACTTTACAACTGGAAAATGGTTACAGTGAAAACCACTTAGTAGAGCACCGATATTAAAAGTAAAAACCGCTTATTAGAGCAGCTTTTGAATATTACGGAGAAGGGGTTAAGAAGGGGTTTTCCTCTATTAACACTAAAGAAACTCGTATGAAATGATTCTAGATCTCCCAATAAGTTTAAACCTACTTTTTAATTTTTCAAAACAAGCAAGTAGGCTACTGTAGTAGCCTCAAACTTCTAGGAAAGTTATTCCACTTTTAAAACTTTTTGTAACTTTCAGTTTATTAGGCTATATCTCAGAAACAACGGTGCCAATCTGTGACATTGATGCCATGACCCTTGTTTCGGCAGTATTTCATGATGCCATTTTCACCACAAGAACTTCATGAGGTTTACTTCGCTTGAACCAAATTGTCACTTCCATTACTTTGCAAATGGCTTAACTGTTAGTGATTTTCTGTTACATTTCAAGAAACCGTTATTTTTTGAGCACCTGAAATAGTCATTCATAATTAAAACTAGGTATATTTCAAACGTTTTTGCCAATAATCTCAAATGTTTGCCTCTGATGGTTGGTTGCCTGATCAAATTTTCACGAGAGGGTAAATGAACAACCCTAGTAAAACACTAAGCAGCGCACGTTTGCAATTACGAACTAAACGTTACCCTCAGAAGACAAGTGGTATTAACTATTGAAAGATCAACATTCAACAACTATCGAACTGCACTTTGCAGCAACTATTGAAACCTGACCTGCCAAATACGAAACGCTTTTGTAAATGAAACAGAAAACAGCTTCAAAATTCAACCCTTTTCTGCCTTAACGAGGTGGTAGTGAAAAAACTTGGCTACATATTACTGAAGACAATCACCATTCTTGCTATAGAGTTTTGATAAGGGCATTAAAAACCTCACAGTTCACTTGGATTTTCGTTGGCAATGGATCCCACGCTTACAAAATACTGTGGGCCTCTCCAGAGTTTTCGGTTTGACCTTGCTGACTGCAAAGACATTTTGAGAGACCGCAACTGTTCATCTGAATACCGAGATGATTGTAAAGCATAGTTTTGGTGTACTTTGATGGTGATACTA
>JGI24158J21664_10007059_pt1 | contig 14867 bp, 11 predicted proteins | sample Ectturendosymbi3_FD_21664 | JGI IMG/M metagenome (IMG submission 21664) | reverse complement strand
ATGTAGTTTTATTGAGCCGAACATAAAAGATATTCATGCGGACCCCTATCTCCCTCTTGTCACATCAAGTTCAACCAAAAGAGGTTTGGCATTAAAACGTTTGCTGCTAACATTCATTGGAAATATACATTGATGATTTATTTTCTCCAGATGTATGAAAACATACCTTGTTGTAGTATTGTTAAATTTTCAGGATTGATCTTTGAAATAACATTTGGTTTTGATTCACCTTCAAATATTTAAACCGAAGATCAACTTTCCATAAATCGGTAATAGCCAGTGATAATAAACCATTAATGTGTTTCAGTTAGCTGCTTGGAGTTTCGTTTGTTCGATTTTTAATTTAAGGAATGGTGCACATAAACCGTGCAGCAATAGACCAACAGTTTCGTACAGTTTTAAGCATGGTTTATTGGTCCCTCAAGCCGGTTCATGGGTCCCGATGCATGGGAACCCTTGATACACTTGGATGACGAATGAAATAATCCATGTCACGTTTAGGGTTGCAAGTATTTTGCTCTGTAAATTCCCACAAAGCATGCCACAACCCTAAGACACTTACTGGAAAAATTGGAGAAAAAATATAGCACCGTATTGTACAGTAGCTACGCTCGATATCATAAAAAGTGGCTCGTAAGTGCTGACTTTCCCTTATGCTTTTTCTCGTTCTCTCGCGCTACTGATATCGCACGTTCATTCAGACACTTATAGTGCAACTTCACCGTTTAATCCCCATAGGGAAATGGACAAAAAGTTTTCGGCAAGTTACTCTTAAAGTCAAATAACCTATGTGGAAGCGGAAGCGGTAGAATTTTCGCGCTTCCGCTTTCACAGAAAAAGGACCGCTTCCACCCCTTCCGCTGCCAGCTTGCGCTTCCGCTTCCACACCCCTGGTTACCATCTTATGTATCGGTAAACTTGGCTGCTAAAATGCATCAGGANCACGCGTTTTTTATCAATCTCTGAGATTTTAAATGTGTTTAGGTTTCAGAGGAGGACGTTTATACTCGTATCCGGAAGAAGTGTATGCTGAATAAACAGCAAGTAGTCGTCTGTCTTGTAAACGAAGATTTCAAAGAAGCTTATTAAAGTATAGATTCAGTCCAGTGGCATAGCAAGGGGATCCCTGGTGGTTCTGAGCCGCGGGCGGCAATCTTTTGGGGGCAGTAAGTTGTTGATCACATCAACTAAAGTAGTTTTAACTCTTTTTATTTTTTGTATATAGAAACAGTACTTTGAATGCTTAAAAATTGAAAATGTGCTCGTGGCGTGAGTAAACTGATAAAATGTTTTCTCAATAGTCTGGGTCAAATGGAGGTTTCTAAAAACCCTTGTGTTTGCTTTGAAATCAGGACTTTTTACATACTTAAGCGGGGGCAATTGTTTCCCAGTACCTGGATATCACGGAAAATAGTCAAAGTTGCCTCAAACTTTTTGGGGGGCAACTGCTCGTGCAGAAGTCTTTGGCATCCCATTGATATAAATTCGCCTCTTTTAGATGTGTCAAAGTAGAAACAGAGACAAAAAATATTTCAAACCAGGGGTGTAAAACACGTGGCATGCGGGCCGCATGCGGCTTGCAAGGACATTTTTTGCGGCCCGCAATGCATTTTGGGAATTTTCGTTTAATCAAAACGTAGGTTTTTAGTTTGTTCACCGGTGTTTTTAAGGTATCCTGTCAGCGAGTGAACAAGAACGTGGAGACGGCTAGAATTGATTTGCCCATAACTCGTGATACATTTCACAGAAAATAGGATGTGGAAAGTGTTCAGAGTAAGGTTCAGACACAGCCATTGTTGCGTCAGGGTAATAATGTCATCCTCGCAATGGCATAATGCGGCTCGTGGATTACTTTATAGGTCCTAATTAGGCCCCCGGACCAATATGAGTTTGAAACTGCAGCTCTAAGCTGAGCAATGCTTTTCACTTCGTTGAACGTCAGAATTTACGTGCCGAACTTTCATCGTGCCTCTATTGTTATCGAATAGTAGAAAACAATGTTATTCTTTCGTACTAATATTGTTTTTCCGATATGTTTTTCCACGTGAAAACTGCCCAGACTTACTAAGATTAAGTAATCACCAACGCGGTCGCTTTCGCCAGAATATTTCTCGATTTGTGGTAGGTCTGTGCAAAATTGGTCTGTTTTTGTTGCAAGTTTTTTTATGCGTTATGGCAACCTATAGCAACAGCAGCAATGAGAATGCAACATCGAAAACTTATAAATGTCGAAAGATTTTAGAATCCTCCAAGGCGAAAAACAGTTTCAGACTGCGGTTTCCAGAGCGGTGCGTGAGTCCGCATGCAACATAAAGGTGAGTTGATAAATTTCTTGTCGAAAGTAATGCCCCAAATTGAACCATAATCCAACGTGGGAAAAGATTTAGGCCTATATGTACGTCAGCAAACAACTTCCCGTTATCTGGCAAAAATGCATTCAGCGTGCTTCGTTAGCTAAAGGAATTATGATTTATCATTACAATCGTGAAACATTTTGCTCCATCAACGGAGATGAGGCAGCGTAGCATTAAATTTCTACGGGTATTACAGCGCGCTTTAACAAACCATGTTTCACTACTCAGGTATAAGTCAGAAAGTTTGAAAAATTCCAGTTATTTGCAGATTGGTGGAATGACTAATTATAAAGGTTCTCAAACTTTTTCAAGAATTCTGCGTAACGGTGCCCTTTGAAATTTGTTGATGACTCACGGTCCAGTCAGAGCCGTATCAGCCGCACTCCACACACCCCCCAATTGGGGGGGGACACGCTGTCACAGGTGACCAAAATTCAGTCCCGTCATCACTTAGCCCCAAGAGAATGCTTCGATCCCCCAAATTGAAATATGAAGCACTAGAAATCAATGAAATTCGGGGGCCCTTTGAAAGAAAAGTGCTTATGCGTTACAGTTACTTTGGGGTCCTTTGAGAGCAAGGTATTTACACATTACACTGCTGTTGGGGGCCCCTTTGAAAGCAAAGTAGCCTACTTATGCATTACAGTTGCTGTTGGGCCCCTTTGAAAGCAAGGAACTTTACACATTACAGTTGCAAAGGGGGGCCCGAGGCAAGTGCCTCGCTTATTTTCCCTTAAACACACCACTGTATATAACCCTGACAATGGTCTTATATGAGAACATGAAACCGATTGAACACGTTCTGCTTCATCCGATTATCCTACTTTCTCACCTGATGTGCGCACGTAAACACTGTAATGTAAAGTTATCTTTATATTGTTGAACACATTGAAGTTGCTGGTGCGTTGAACACTTCACAAAACACAGATTTAACGCGATTTTTAATAATAACCTAGACACGCAGGTCGACTAAAAAGCAGATCTGGGTGGAAAAAACGCTCAGTGGGAGCCCTAGTCACACGCGCAAAATGCGTACTACCGCAACTTGAAGTGAACATTTGTAGATTTACTGCTGTGTTATGTTTACGCTAGCAAGTTTCGCAACCTGCCTCCGCAGGTAAAGGGAACCTGCCTCTGCAGGTAACGAACTGCGCACTTGCGCTAAGCGTGTCGGGGGTTTGGGGTCACAACTTTGCCCCAGGACCGTAAGCAGGGGGAGTGCGAAGCCCCCCCTAACATTTTTTTCGACCCCCTTGAAAAAACGTGTTGAACATAGTTCAAAAATATTGGAGAGTTTAAAAATTTGGGCCCCTCTCAGAACACTCTTCTCCACACTTGGTGTCCCAAGCGGGTTATGGGCCTGCTTTGCCCTGATGGGCCTCACGTTCATTTATCCATAACTGCCTACATGTCTAATTGTATTCGTCCAGAAGTCAGACTTCCACTTGATCAACGTATTTTTTGAAGTGAGTGTTGTAAAAAAGGTACTATGTCTAGTCCAGGCAGCCATCTCTTAATTTGTACTGCATAGCAGCAAGATGCCTTTGGTGCTTACGACCAAAGTTACACATTTGCGCAGCCTGCTGTTCAGACAGCCAGATGGAGTTAATTATGTAGTTAGAAGAGTCTATTTTGGGGGTTATCCCAAAACAGAGTAGTGCAGTTAGTGGATTATGGATGTTAACCGTTGCGTCCACGTAGGCCTTAGTCTACATTTGTTAACATTTATATGCGATTTGAGATACAAAATGTAATTAATCTAAACATGTGCCATGCACCAGGAGATTAACAGTCCAGACATCAGCAAGGTTTATGCATGTGTACTTCGTCCTGTAAAAAGCCCAATGCGCACCCTTTATAAGCATATTTCACTAAAGCTCATGGTGAAGTTCGTCGGTGTGTGCTCATGAAAGAAAATGTTCATTGCGGTGCACATGCTTTGACCGGCCTCATATTTGCTCGTTCGGTAATAATGTTTTGATAACTGAACGATAGGATTGATTCTGCTTTCCCGTAATTTTTTTTTACATTTGCATTTCATTGCGACATCTCTGAAGAATAGCCGTCAATTAAATGACAATGATTTACGACACAATTCCTTTTGTTAAGCTTGTTCAAACATTTTTAGTTGGAAACTAAGAGCCTATTATGGGTATTTGCGGGAAAATATTTATAATTATTTTGCACAATCTGCAAATGCTGTTCATATTATGAATTAAAAATTAATTTTAAGAATGTCAATCCCACCTGCACAAACATGAAGGCCCAGGTGGAAGACTTTCTGGCGACGGTTCTGCCCAGGCCCGCAGACACGGTAGGGCATTCGGGGGCAGTTACTCCCAAATCTTTTTTGTGCCTCCCAAAATTGTGTTGTGCTAGGAAAATTTGTTTTAAACATATTATAAAAATAAAAATATTACCCCCTAAAAATGTATTTTACCCCCCAAACCTTCAAACCTAACTACGGGCCTGGTTCTGCCAAAATTGTGTCTGCAATTAAGGTATTTTGATTTGAAGGCCATTCGGCTTGAAGATGCAGCATAACGTCGAAAACTGTTTTTTATAAATCACCTTTAGGGGGCCCCTGTATGCATTTGGGGGGGCATAGTTGGGCTGATACGGTCCTGGGTCCAGTATCAAACTGAACACAAACAATACCCAAATAGATCATTTAAGCATACATGTATTGCATGTAATTGGTACAGTTCAATGGATGAGCGCAACTGTTTGACTCTCACCAGTCCTCCTGTCTTAGGTTCCGTTTATGAAAAAGCGACTCGCATATCACGTGTCACATCCAATTTAATGCGGAATTTTGTTTTAATAGCGAGGAGTGTGGAAAAAGTTGTCTCACACCCACAGGTTGTTGAAAATGGAAAGAGCACTTTTAGTGCCTTTTTTGCGACACTAGAATAGGGCTGCGCCGTTTCAATCCAGAATTAACTGAAAATTTAACGGAAAGTGTATTTGCACCTCCATCATTCGCCAAATCACTGAATTTCCGAGATTGCCAACACTGATTCCAAATAGATTGTGGATAAAACGAAAATTCCATTCAAAGTCGTGTCATTTCAGAATACCATATAATGACAAATTCCTTCAGAAAGAATGATATTGTGATGTTTCATGACCACTAGGATATAATCTTTCATGTGAAGTTCACATTCATCAATACACGCGGTCAGATGTGGAAATGCGTCACAATTTTGGCATCGTTTTGACTAATTTCAACTCATAACACATGGTTTTCGCCATCAGTGCTGGACCATGGATAGTGCAGTGCGTACAAATACTAGCATTTCGGGACTTTTCATTGACCTAAGTTCCCACCTTAGCTCACACCAGTAGTTACACCACTGGTTCTACTGCCAGCGTAACATTACAAATTTATTCGATCGCAGTTGGGCAGTGCCTTGTGATACAGTATCACAATGAATACTGTGATATTTGTTACATCACAAAGCAGCATTGGGCTGTGCAGGTGCAGAGGATACAGTCAGCGTTGCGCAAGAAACCGTACATTCATAAAAATTCAGTAGTCACGCAGTCCTAGTGTTTCCAATTCGGGGCAAAATTTCAAAACCCGTGTTTTCGGGTAGTTGAGAAAAAAAACGCGAAAACCCGTTTTTTCGGGTTTCGAAATGAATGCGATTTTGAGTGATTGAACTCATTGTGAAATTACTGCTGTTGGCCTCTGCGCAATTTGTTAGCTAAATAATAATTAAGTTAAACACAGTTTTTCAATGATGTTTATGATACTGATGCATGACAATCAGAGCACACTTTCATCATTTCGTCTGTTTCTGAGTTTTGTGACAAATAGTCGCGTGACTGAAAAAGCCTTCTCTGGTTTCACTAATTTGGGCTTGATTGTATTTAAGTCATGGAACAGTTTTTTCGAGGTTATCTGACCTTTTCTTTGCCACCTCAAAAAGACTCACTTCCTTTTACACAATTTGCGATCGCATCTCTTCCTGTGCCGGAATAGTTTTGTGGTCTTCACTCTCAAATATTACATGGATTCTGTGCTTTGATTTCAAATGGTTGATTAAACTTTCGGTGCTTGAATCACCTGCGTTTGTCTAACGGAGCACAAATTGTACTTTAATGTTGGTTGAGACTTCTTTTTTAAGAAATGGCTCTAACCTTCTGCATTTCTTTGATAACGAACGTCTTTAAACTGAATGTGTATGATTAAAAATCTACTTAAAAAGTCGCTTCAAAAAGAAAGTCAAACATTTTGTAGAAAGTCATTGCAAACCGAAAAGAAACGAATCGATTAGCAAAGAACCACAGCTTGCATATGAACTAACACACAACAGCTTATAAATGAAATAACTACTAACTCTGAAAGTATGGCATACCTTTGAAGAACCACCTCACGCGGTAGTTGTTTCATTAGGTTAGCGAAAAGGCCAAAGCTCGAGTAGACACTTATTATGTGCAAAATGACGTCACGATCCGTCTAAATAGGTCAATTGAACGAAAATTTAACGGACCAACAACGAACGTACGATTGTTACCGAGCAAAACCCACCTCATATCTCATGATAACAGTTAAAAGTTCAAACGCGATAATTTCGCCTTTACACGCGTCAGTCTGCAACTTCAATGTTATCAGAATTGCTGATATTTGAATGCAACAGCAATTCCAGTTTTTTTTTAAATACCCGGGTTTTGGTAGTTGAAAAAACCCGAGTTTCGGGTAGTAGAAAAAAGCCAAAAAAACGAGTTTCGTGCTCGGGATAACCCGGGTTGGAAACACTACGCGGTCCCCTTAAAATTTTCTCACGGAACCCTAAGAAACCATGCATTCCAGTTTGAGAAACACTTAGTAATTGGGTTTACGCCGTCATAACAATTTTTGCTCCAGGGTTCAATATTGCTGTTTAAATCCTGGGGGAAGACGGTGCTTTTCGCCCCCACCTGGCTACGCGCCTGGCATTTTGGCTACGCGCCAAAATGCGTAGCTTGTTCGTTTGGTTGTTCCGCTTACATCACATAAATTTAAGCAAAAAAGCTATCTTCTGGTGCACGTTTCAACTTTTTTACTGGTGACTGTGTTGTTGGCGGCAATTCGTGGTTTCAAATCGTAATTGGCTGATACTAACCTGTTTTTGTTGTCCTTGATAGAAGCAAATCCATCGCCAGAAAACAGCATTGAGGGTGGCTTTAAACTTCTTTTGGGGGGCTTCGCTGTAGTATACAATGAAATGCAAATTGACTTTTTTGGGGAGACTAGAGCTTGCGTTTGGAGCTATTGATGCTTAATTTGAGGGGCTCAGCCCCCCTGTCCCCCTTTCTATTTAACGGTATCACAACGTTTTATAACGTGGACCAGTGGTGTTGACTTTTCTTCACTTCAGCAGTTCAATATCGAAATGGGTGAAACGGCATTAGACACTTGATTGAATTCGCCTTTTATTAGCGGCGCTAAACGTATTTTAGGGCAATATGCTTCAGGCTTAGTGTAAATATAATATGCGAATATGAGATCGTTTTTCACGATAGCCATCAGAGCCACCTAAGACGGGAGTAATATCGTAGCAAATGTCTTTCATTAATTTTTTTTCTTGCATTCTCACTTCAGCCGTAAATATGTTTTCCATGTACGTGTAACTGCACAAGTTTCTTCCGGAAACGTGATCATCATTTAGCTAAACCCCAATCGTGGGACTTGAGTTGGCACTTCCAAGCGTAAAAAAAGCAGGATTCCGGCATTGTTTGTTTCTGATCTACAGACAGTGTCCAAAATAGTGTCAAACACTAGTGCGCAGCATGCTCTAAGGCATATCTTTCACGAATTTTTGAAGAGACTGTTTGGGACACCAACAGTGTTCTCAGTTATGTGTAGCTTGTGAAAAAGGGGCCTATCTTTTGGGATCCGCTTCAATATTTTCTGAATTAATGATACAGGGCGCTTTTAAATTGTGGTTATTCCTTGAAATATCGCACAGTTCTACCAACAAAAAATAGCCGCTTTCTTGGCCTGCGAAAAATAACCACGATTTTGCGATACACAACGATTGTCGCAAACAACCTTGTGTATTTAAACAAGTGGCGACCTTTTTGGCGCTCCTTGTATGACTGCCTCCACAAACGCCTTGTCTGGATCCCCCACTATTACATCACCTGACACGCACTGGCATTGGCGACAAGCATTTCATGGCACATCTCATGATATTTTTTAAAGGTGCAGTGGGAGGTTTTCAATACAGCCTACAAGTGCACAAGCTATAGCGTAGTCATTAGGTGGGCTCATCAGCATTCCATTTTAGCGGTTGACGTGAATAACTCTGCAAAGATGAAGATGCTCAGTTTCAATAAAACTGATGTTTTTCTGTATGACGTAATGGTTCTATAAGCAAATGAAGGGGTGGAAAGTACGACACTTTTATAGTCAGACCCGAAAGACACTTACCCTCGCTATGCCACTGGTTGAGTCAATCGAAAATACACAAAACCTGCAAAAGCGACAGTTTTCTCGACAAGAAAGGTTTTCAGCAAAATATGTTCAAACGTTCAACAGTTGGAACTATAAAACGTGACGAAAAAAACGTAACAACGCTTGAAAGCTTACAAACCTGCATGACGTTAAGGGTGATCCACTGGACCCAACAACCTTGTTTGAATATTTGATTCCCATTATAAACAGACCTGCTCATAACAGACAACTCGAAACAGACCACGTTCATAACAACCTGCTCATCCGTTTCGTTGTTTGAGCCAGTTGTTACTATCCACTGTTTGGCAGAGTGTGTGAGGTTGAACATTTCCAAAAGTTTCCCCGTCTGATAGTTCTGAAATAAAATTTTATTTTTTTAACTAACCAAGACAAAAAAATTGATTGTCCTTGGAGTCTGAACGGGAAACGCGGTGGGACGCTTGCGCACGCATTTCATCTAGGTGGTGGTGCAAATCTGTGGAGATATCCGCTTTGACAATGAATGTTTTACTTATGAGGAAACAAAACCAGGTGATGGCAAGTATAATTTCTTTTCTGTGACAACACATGAATTAGGTCATCGTCTTGGTCTTTGCCATTCAAATCAAGCAGATCTGTGTTGACACCATTTTACAAACACGGGTTTTCAATTGAAAACAAACATGGGATTCTCGGTGAAAGCGATATTCGTATGGTTCAACACAGTCCTGTCGCCACGGGGAGGGGGGGGCTTTGATGGGCTTAGCCCCCAAACAAAGCTCCAAGCCCCCCAAATTGAAATATGAAACACTAGAAACTATTGGAATGTTTATCAAATTTGAATGTCAAGCCCCCCTGCTCGAACTTAAAGCCCCCCCGCAATAACGTGAAGTCCCCCTATTGACGACTTTCTGGCGACGGGTCTGGTTCAACATGTGTACAGAAAACCGAAAAAAATTGTGTTCAATTCCAGAAAAACTAAAGTTGTGGTCAAACACCGAGCTGGAAAAATCAAAGTGATTTTCAACCTGAAGTCGAAACATTTTGCAGAAGACTGTAACGGAAGTTCAGGTGAAAATTTGAAGGAGTCTTTGACGAAAACTTTCAAAAACGTGTGACAAAATTATCTGGAAAAAAATGTCAGAATTTATCGAGGACGAGTTTAGAGTCGTGTGACAGAACCTGATGTTTTTAGGAGATGATTTGAAGTTGTCTTGCTTCTCTGAGAATGAATGAGTAGATAGAAAAGGCGGAATTGTAATGAAAAAAAACGATTTTTTGTTTTTGTGAGTCAGATGTGCAAATTCGCAAGAAGTTCCATTGATTTTGCAAAAGAAATTGATTTTTTGTGTTTGTCAGACACAAATGGAAATCAAAGAGTTCTCTCTGGTTTGTGTGAGATTTGATTCAAAACTGATCTTCTGTTTTTTTTTCAAAATCTTGGAAATTCTTGCGAATTTACCCATCTGGAAATTTAAAACAATGAAAATTTTTTTTCGCCACAATCCGCCTTATCTGCTATTAAAAAGCCGCTTGCTGCCGACATCACACCTCGCATTGTGGTTGAAAAAATGAATGCATTGCTTTGTATTTTGCAGTAAAGGACCATTTTAACAACAACTTACAGCACTGTCATTTCGCTTATTATCTTTAAATTCCTTTTCACCGCTGTTATCTTGTTTTTCTGAAATATTTCAAGCATTACGTAATACCGGGAAAATTCTCTGGCAGAGGCAACGTTACAATTCACATTGCATTTTGTCCTGAACTATTGTGCAAATTATACTAAAACCGATAAGCAAAGCAAAACATATGAAACCCTTTGTTGCCTGTTTCAGGTTCCATTTTTTTCAGACGCTGGAAGAAAAGAATTTATTTTTTGCTATTTGATGAAGTTGTACCTAGAATATTTCGCTTGGATCAAAACAGCATGACTTCAGAATACAAAAGAAACAAGAAAAGACAAATAACAGAGATTTTATTGTTCAGTAAGTTATCCTTATTTTCACGTTCTTCTCTGTGTTCCAATTGTCCTTCAAACAAAGGCACGGAAACTGACGGATCAAAAATATTGTTTGAATAGAATTGCAGGATGGTTTAAAGATTGGGGCGTTGAGAATTTCGTCATGCAGTGGAAATGTTTTCTTACTTAGTGTATTGTTTCTAAATAATATCAGATTACGTGGTTCTCGTCTTTATATAATTGTGGTTTTCATTTAAAACTGGATTTATTTTTGTTGCAGGAACTAGGTTTCAATTGTTGCCTGGGTGTTGTAGGCATTCGTTGATCAATTAAAATTTAAAAAAAGAAACATGAAACTGGATATAGATCAGAACGATGGGTTTTACATCGGCGTCGTGATTTGTGTACAGTGAAGGCAGAAATATACAAATGCAGTCGATTTCGACGGTTGGATCAATATCGAAGATTCTTGAATGATTTTACGTTTGCGCAAAATTCGTACTTCCTGCAACAAAATTCAGTGAAATATTTGCAAAATATTTCTTTTCCTCTAAAATTTACTCAAATTTTGAAGATTTCCGTAAAAAATTAAAAAATAAATTTTCAAACAAACAAATTCAACGATTATCAATGTAAATTCATACATCAAGTTGGATATGGCATTTTTACTCAAAATGAATTTTGCAGCAGACAGTATGAAACTATGTAAATGATACTTCCTCACCGAGAAATCATTTTCGAATTTCGAAATAACCAACTTCGTAAAATAATTTGCTAAAACATCGTCTGAAATAGTTGCAAAAACGACAATTTTCTTCTTCAAAGCTTTGGATCAGTGTCGGTATCAGCGTTGTGGTTTCCAGTAGCAGAAAATCATTGATTTTTCTTCTTGTGGTTGACACTGTGTATTTTGTATCACCTTAGTTATGCTCACTTCTGTAGTATTTGCTCTTGTTATTTGTGCTGTTTTTTTTATGTTTCACAATGGTAATTTTATCACAGGCAAGTAATATAAAATTCTAAGAAAGAATTTGAAAAGTATTTGTTGTTTCTGGTTATTATAAAAATTTCTCTAAAAATCATGTTGTAATTTTGTGAATCCAAAAAAGTGAATACAACGTTGTTAAAATAGCAATCACCAAAAATAATACAAAATCAGTTTTTTACAGTGGGCTATATCAGACTTCTGCTTCATTTATTTGCAAAGTTTGTTATCTGCAACAGAAGCGTAACGAACATTGGTCTTCTTTCCACTCTTTACTGGGGCATTCTGGTCACATGACCGAGACAATGTAGCTGAGGTTTCTCGATTCGAAAAAATGGCTGGATATTAAGGCTTTACAAATTTTACAGCTGCGCACTTTGTCGCAAAGTGTCACGCTTGGAACACTTTGCAACATCCCAATCTCTGCCACTTGCAGAGATAAGATAGCTCACTTTAGTCATTACCCAAGATTTGTTACCATTGGTCTGGATCAGAACAAAGGCCTATTTATAAACTGACGAGTATGTAGTGTTTAAAATATGGGTGTCAAACTCAAATTGCTCCATGGGCCACATGAGGACTTTCAAGGTAACCCGCGGGCCGCATTATGACGCTGACGCAACAATGGCGGTACCTGAACTTACGAGAAACAACTTTTGCATCTTAATTCCACAGAAAGGTATCATGAATTATAGGCAGACCATTTCTAGCCGTCTCTACGTTCCATTCAATCAATTCTAGCCGTCTATGGAATCTGTTCACTCGCTTGCTGAACCAGCGCCGGATTTAAGGGGGTCCCAGGGCCCTCCACTAAAGAGGGGCTCCCCACTAGGTCCATATGTTTAGCCGTATGTACGACATTTGCGTGCCACTTAGTCATTTTTATTAGGGAGGAAAGTTTGTTTATTGACGCTATTAACTTATCGGTCGTCCAGTGGGCAGTATTGCGCTTGTATATTATTTGATGTTGCGACGAAACAACTATTACACTTACGGTTTTCCTGAAAGTCGGTCAGCAGGGCCGGCCTTAGCAAGTGCGGGGCCCGATTGGAAGCACTTTTGCAGGGCCCCACTCAGTGACGCGTGCAGAAACGTTTGAGGAGGAGCATCAAGTCATATTGATAGAAATCGGTAATGTGAAAGAGCGAGATCCGAAATGGCTACTACCCCCCAGTTTCAATTTCACCTCTCCAGAAACGACGTCAGCGCCTAGCACCCAATACATCCATGAGTTATTACTCTCAATACTTCTAGAAAGGAGGTATTCTTTGTAGAGCGAGTGGATACTCAGAGCTGAAAGGTTTGCAGTGTCAACAAAAGATTCTATTTTACCATGCCGAGTATATTAGCCATGGACGGCCTACCGCTTCACTAGTTGGCAATACACTTTTGCAGTGAAACTTAGACAGCTGTGTCCCATCCCTTTCGTTTTCGGGAAAAACTTCTGTTGCGGTTGCAAGTGATCCTGCTTGGGCTAAATGGTCCCTAACATTCCGGCTCATTACACTTGGCCATGTGGCAGGAGCGTTTGCCCTACTGAATACAATTTGAAGTGTGTTAAAGTGCACGAGAACCATTTCCACTGTGGTGTGACTCTTTTAGAGCTTTTTTGGGTTTTCTGTGATAGTTCTGCTAAATTCTTGTCCAACGCACCTCTCATTTTCTGCTTCAGCCTATTTTAGCTGTAGCTTCAACCCTCTTGTGACTACCACTTAATACTTTATGCCAATGTCCCATGGTATTTGACTCATGTTATTTAGCTAAGTTACAGAACCTAAACCAGTGACGGATTTACGTATAGGCCAAATAGGCCATGGCCTAGGGCCCCGCGTTTTTGGGGGCCCCATGCAACTGGTTCCTATGACGACTAATTGTTATTTATAGAAAGACTCAGTGCAGTGGTATAGCCAAACATTTTGATCGGGGTGATGAAAAACAGGGATCGTCGCTTTGCACATGAATTTGAAGAAACATTCATAAAGTGACTTCATTTTGCTACAATGGCCCACGTGTCCATCTTGGCTACGGCCCTGTCCTACAGTATATACCTTGTTGTTCTGTAGTGATTTACAGTATAGCAACAGAGTTTTGCTTTATAAAATTTCGTTATGTAATTTATCGGTGGTGGGTTTCCGTTGTCAAGGTTGTTGTAGCAGTAAATTCCGTTGTCAAAGTTGTTGTAGCAGTGGATCATTTAGTCTTTTCTGAAATACTAGAGCCTCAGTCATTGCAGCACAGTGGTCTCTAGTATTAAACGGTTTCTGGATTACACGTTCTGGAATATGAGCCTTAGTGGGCAAATTTGTAGCATTGTAGCGTCTTTGAAGCGGATCTTACGTTTGATTTTTCCCAAGTAGATTGCCACTTTACAGAGCTTGCTTGTTGAAGCTCTTGATGTTAGTAAAATCAGCTGGAATAGTTTCTCGTGAGTTTTACTTGGAAAAACGCGTTTGCATTGGGCTTACTTCACATATGGTTAGCTGAGGGTCTTCTTCTTTCGTTTGAGCGAGTTCTTCTTTTGTCCACTGCTGGCCCGCCTCGATATCGGGGCATGTGCTGAGCAGCAATTCGGTTGTCTCATCGTCCAGAATCGTCAGGCCGTGTAGTCCGTGGGGGGTCGATGGATTGGACAGTGGGGGACGACATGGTTGACGGTTTGTTCTGCGCCACACTCACAGGCCGCAGAGGAGGCCATACCCCATTTGTACAAACAGGAGCGGAAACGTCCGACACCGGTGCAGAGGCGGTTAAGCCGGACCCAGGCTCTTCTTGGGAGGGTCATTGCGGGTGTGTGTGTACCGGTGTCTGGAATTGAAGTGCGGAGTCTTGTGGGGTTGTCCGCCCACTCCGCGTTCCATCTTGATCCGCCCACTGTGCCGCATGCGTGTTGTTGTTGTCAGAAAAATTGATGAGTTGCTGTGTGGCGGGTACAAATGGGTGTCTCGATTTGAGGCGCCGTGCAGCTGCACCCGATGGACGGGTGAGCGCTGAGTGGAGCAGGTGACCAGGCTCCATGGCACGGCGTCCTAGAGATAGTGTAGCTCCTCTGCGACGAAGCTCAGCAGGTTGGATGCCTGCGAGGATTGGAAGGTTGTCCGCTGGTGTAGGACGCAGGCATCCAGTCACAATTCGCAAGGCGTC
>JGI24158J21664_10007058_pt1 | contig 14868 bp, 10 predicted proteins | sample Ectturendosymbi3_FD_21664 | JGI IMG/M metagenome (IMG submission 21664) | reverse complement strand
CCATTTTGTCAATGATGAAAAAATAATATTAAATACGTACGAGAAATTTGTTAATTTGGCAGAATATAACATATCCCGCAACAATCACACTGCGTAAAACGTCCGGCCCTCGACATGTTCTGTATTACTTTGTGTGGCCCTCGGACAAAAAAGTTTGGAGACCCCTGGCTTAGTGTGTTGTATAGTAGCGAAAGTCTCACAGCTTACCCGTCATTTGGCCAAAAGGGGTTCGCTCCCATTAATAGAGAAGGCAAAGTGGCTCCAGGCAACTTTGAAAAGAGGAGCTTCAAATAACGAATATTTTTCTAAGAACGTACCTTTTATCATGTAGTTGTTCATTTAAATTAAGTAGACGAATATGTTGCAAGAAATTTCAGAAGCTTTTTAGCAATTTTGCTCAGAAACTTTCCATGCTTTCCACAACCGGTATCTGAAGCTGTATTTCCTGTTTTGATCTCAGTGCTGCAACTGTGTTTCATCTCTTTGGTTACAAAATTCCCACGTTCACCCAAACATTTGTGAGATCCACCCGATCAGATTTTCACCTTCAACATTGCGATGATTATTCTAGGAAAACACTACATGCTATGCAATGGGTAGTGAGTGAGGGATCACAACATAAATCGAATTGCACTGTTCCAGAACTTTCCAACTGACTTGCGTTAGGATTTTGAAGTGTTTTGAGAAAAACAAAAATATCCTAAACGTTTTCAAATGTTTTCTCCTCACTTGCAATAAATAATCACAAAATGTGCGACAACGAGGAGGGTATATGTAAAACATATTTACATACGATTTACAATGGCAACTGAATGTTTGCAAATCGCCCGTCATCGGCTAAAACACGGTTTTCTGGGTTTCTGAATCATTTACAATGGTGCGGTTTTACGATTTCGCTGCTGATTGATAATAATCTTGACAATTACTTTGTTTCATATACTGTAAGTGTTTTAATAAGAAAATTAGTTTCATAAGAAGATATTTTTAANTGCCTGATCATGAATTGGGGTAGTTATAACATCAGCTATTTCAAAAATGCACCCAGACTTAAACATATTTGCTCTATCGTCATCACTTTCGTTTCAGGACTCTTGGCTCGAAATTGTGTTTTTCCACTGGCAGAAGTCCGTGTCGAAAGAGAGTACGAGGCAAAAAACGAAGATCCCGTGACCGATTCGCCACACCGAAGCTCGATTCGCAGCAAATTTCAAATCAGGGAAATTGAGTTAGGCCTTCCTGACTCTCAGGTTATTTGCTTAGCCTTCGTCATGGCACCCAAGCCTCACTTAAAACGGCCTGGGCGGTTGCGCGGCATCGAGCGTCCAGCTCTCCTCGAATTTCCAGCTTGCGCCTGGCAAAGCCACTTCTACTCGTGTGAGCAGTGTGCGGGGGTTGTAGCTCGTGTCGGGCGACACGGCTTTTAGTGATTTAGCAAGTCGGCGAACGCACGTCGTGCGGGCGCGTTCCTGCTAAGCGCCTGCTAGCCCAGCTTTCAAGCGCCCTTCAGCGCGAAGCGAAGTGGAATTCGGGCAACTTTGCGCGGTTCGAAACGCCTGCGCGCCTACGACCCAGTATCCACTTAACGAACGTCGATGAAACTTTCCTACCAGGGAAGCGGCTGAACGGCCGAGACTTTTGACGAAAATAGTAAGCAAGCTGTGGGCGCGCTACGGCGAAGAATTGTAAACACAAACCAGCACCATAAAAGTTTTCACCTTGCTCGGAGCTGTATTGCGTTCCAGCTTTAAGTCTCTTAGAACCACAGAAACTACCTGGACTGTTCGTTTGATATAAAGAAAAAATGTACAGCGACATTTGCTCAACCGCCACCTGTAAATAGCCGACATCCGCTGTTTGAAAGTTTCCTGAAAATTCTTTGGTAAAAACGTTCCTAGTCGAACTGTTCCAGAACTTGAGAGACCAAGAACAAATACAAGATTTGAACAGCGTTGTGGAAGGTGGCTAAGCGATGTTAAACTTTAAAAAGGAATAGTGAAAAGAGGCCAATGAAATTTTCAGAAGAGTTCAATTCTTTCGCTTCACACATTACACTATTAAATTTGTTTAGTAATAAGTCCTTAATTTTTGTCGTTTGGTACTGAGTTATTTATTAATTAATTATGCTTTTATTACTAATGACTTACTGTGTTATATGTTGTTTAGCGAAGAGATCTTTATTTGAAACAGACAAATTTATCGTTGAGCATTAGTAACCAACACCATTTACTACGTGCAATTGGAGCACACAACTTTGATCAGCGAAATTTCTCTGCAATTCACATAAAATTTCCTGTAGCTTTCTTAACCAGCGGGTGACGCCTTTTACATTGTCTGTTAATCAGGATAAAATCGCTAGAAAGCCACCTGGATTTTCCACGCGGCGATATGTTCATATTTGAGGCGGAATCGACGACCTGGCTATACTGCGTAAGGGAATAGGAAAGCAAAAATTACAATGGTCTGCTGAGGTCCTTTGTCAGAAAAATCAATTCTGACAGAAGTGCTCTCCGCCTCGAAGCTGGGTTGTTCTTTGTCCTGGCAAGATTACGCGAGGATTACATGAGGGGTTTCTATTAACAAGCCACTTAATATGCACTGAACAAGTCATGGCAGAAAAAATTTACATCTGCTGCGGTGTTGACCGGGACCGCCGACTGCTGTCAGCAAAAGTAGAAAGTCATTTTGTTAGCAGCAGTTTCCACCAATTCGAACATTCTGAAAGACATTCAAAGACCATTCGTGGATGCAAGCTATTGCAAAACCAAATGAATCAATGCGTGCGTCTGTTACAGACAAATGTTTCGATTCTGAAATTCGGCCTTCGGAGCTGCAGGAGATTTTCTGTTTGTCAAGACTGAAACCGACGGTCATGTTTCAACAGAAACCAATATTGGTGTGAGTAAACTTTCCACAAGGAAAATTTTTTGTTCTTTTTTATTCATCACCGAAAACCACTTCCAAGGTTATTCCGGGAAGCCAGACGGGCGCTTCGCGTGACTGCCGCGTGATGCCAACCAAGCCCTTTGTTTAGAGCCCAGCCCTTTCCGTTGGGTTTAGGCAGCTTTTAAATAACCTTTCCTCCTAGCGAAAGCAAAATCTTTTATTAAAACAAACAGATTAGTAACGACTACGTCACTCGCACCAGACCGATGCAAACATATCGTGTACACATGTTTTTTCTGGGTGGGCAGTTCACAGTGATTGCTTTCATACGACTTCACTTCTTTTCTGCTTGAGGACTGGGATACCACGTTGTATAGTTGTGGTGAACTGCACGCTGTGTGCTGCGAGAATCACTGTTTCGACAAGACCGAAAAATGACATGCATGTGGAAACGCGTCTACTTCTGATTCTTTCTGTCCACAATCACTCTTCGATGGTTAGCACGGTTCACAAGGTATCTGAACAAGCTGCTGTGAGAGTTCACAAAGCTCTGGGATTTATTTCCCTGACATTGGCGTCGTAAGCATTTTTTTCTAGGGGGAGCACTAGGGAAGTTTTCCTAAATTTTTCCAGGGGGGCCAAAAGTGGTGAAATTTGATTTTTACCACTCGAAACTAGGAAAACAACCTTTTTTGCTGAAAAATTCAAAATTCAAGGGGAGCCAAGGTCCCCCTGACCCTCCCTTCCGACGCCCATGTTCCCTGGTTTATGGGATCGCATATCAAGTGCCCTACTTGCGCCGACCAGGTTGCATTACGTTTCGTTGACAATTTGGATAATTCCACCGAGTGTTTTAACGTGATTTAGTAGACGTTACTGCTTTTTTAGAGCGCGTAACAATTGCATTTGAAAGTTACAATGGACGTCAATTTTCATACGCCGTGTACCTACCTTTACATGTTGATTCAACCCGACCGAAAACCCCGAGACTTCGAATGAGTTTGGTATTCGCTGAACATTACTGTAAGCAGTGATTTTGAAAACTTGGCCTCGCTAACTGTTACCATCAATATGGCATGACGACACAGAGTTTTTGACGACACAGAGTTTGTGGGTTCGAAAAATTATACATTGCCACCGCGATTAGATGCGAGAACGTCTTTTTCACTACTTTTCTTAAATGTCTTTCTCTGAAATATGGACGTGCGTCTGATGTGAAGTTGCATCTGAATTATCTGGTTTTTGATTACATTCTACATTTAAAGCTAAACCAGAGCAGCTGTTGGTAAAACGAATGGCGTTTTGACTTGAGCTAGTTTTTCTAGAACTCCCTGCGAAAACGAAAAGTAATACAAAATTTTATAACGTGGCACTGAGAGAAAACCAAGACACTGTTCCAGCGCCGGTTGGATTGATGAACCAGCCTGAACAACTTTTAAGCCATGCGAGTGACTGAGACAACGCAGATGGATTTAGTCGTGTGTTTCCCGAGGATACAAATTATTTTTTTTTCTCGAGGATACAAATTTTTTTTCACGAGGATACAAATTTTTGATTATATATTTTTTTTCTCTTTTTTTTTCTTATTCCTTAAATTTTTTACTTGCGCAGAATGAAGACCCTTTTCTGAAGTCAATATGTTTTTGACAATCTTCATCAAATCAAATGAATCAACTTTTCTGGCTCAAAACCGAATACTTTCTGCCGCAGCTTCTCGTCAGCGCAACACTGCGACACCTCCGTGATGGAAGAAACCGGGATTGAGGCCAGCAATTTTAAAATTTTTATTTTCTTTTTTTTTCGAGATAAAACAACGCGCTGCCCATCGAATAAACAACAAAACGACAGAAAAAAAAAACAGTTCAAATGCTACTTCACGATGCATCAGTCGGGCTGTGTTGACAGCAAGTCAGGAATAACTTTAGGGTATAGCTCTGCTCGCAATTGGCCTTGAACAGTGAAAGCAAATCCGAAAAAGAACCAACTTGTTTTTCTGCTTTTACCGATAACCATGTCCGTTATGCGAAAGCAAGCAATAATGGAGCTTGACGAAAAAGCGAAGCATAAAACAGTACGTGTGATAATGACCATGGGGACCTTGCAACCCTGTGTAACAGTGAACGAAAATAAATAAGGGTAATCCCCAGCAATGAGACTCGCGGTGAAGAAGCGGATCAAGCGGGAAACGAAATAATCAAAATACCGAAACCGATGATGGTTGAAGAGTCTGCTCAGCCATTTACAAATGAGATAAATTAACTTATTACAGTGCTAAAAGCAAATCCGACGCGTTGGCCCAGCGACATCTGGGTGAAGAAATCACGAAAAATGAAGCGTTGAGAAAGTCTGCATTGACACGGTTGACATGCGAGACCAATCAAAACAATGCAGAGGCCAACTGCATCTGAATCAACCAATTTCCCTTCGGCTTAAATCATGCAGTTAGAAAAGACCCTCTTGTTCAACCACCTGAACATGGAAGCGAATTATGTATAACACGACAACTATCTTCGATTTCAAACTGGGGTTTAATAGATTGTGAAAGGGATTATACTCTAATCACCCAAGGTATACAGGCGTGGTGTTTTTTATCCAAAGTACAGCGGCTAAAAAAAAGCTACTGGATATCGACACAAACTGGCTAAATGCAATAATCCGCGAGCGGCGCACTTTCACTTGGAGGTGCGTTGCAATATTTTGGCGACAGGACAGTGCTGTTGCGTCGGGCATCAGTGCGATGGCGGGAAAATCACTACATAAGTCATTATAATTACAGCTAAAACACAAAAGCAGGAGGAAAAACAGAAACAAATGCAAAATGTGAGGAAAACTCGAAGCTTCGCCCGCGCGCGTGTATGTATTAAAAACAAGTTCTGCGCTGCTGCGCAGGAAATCGGCGACGCGTAGCGGCTCGTGCGGCGAGTTTTCTTTTTGGTAAAAATCGCGTACAATAAACGAGAAATCAAAAAAAACTACCACGTCTAGCATGGAAAAAGGCACGATGGAGCACAAACTGCAAAATGCAAACGCAAAGCAAAAAGCATAACAGCTACGTCGGGCTGCAATAACGCGAAATAACCTTGTCGTTAGAATCAAAGCGATCGTAATGCAACAAAAAAAAACTGAGTAACGAAGCGCGTTGTGCGTTCGCATAAAATAAGTTCAGCCCAGCTGAACTGTATCCGATATTTCAATTATTACGTCACAGTCGGTGATGGCGATAGCGACCGTAGCGCGGCTACAGCAATATACGGATGTGTGAAGGAAAAAAATCAACAACAATCCAGAACTCGCGCGTCGCTGTTTTTGCTGTTCACTGAAAAGTTAAAGCGCCGTGAGAAAGAGACTTCCAAACTATAGATCTGAACAAAGATCTGGGTCGTCCGGCCTGCTCACGCAAAACGCGCATGACCCCAAAACAACGAGGTGCACCCCCTGACACTCTGCCAGTCACGCTGCCCCTTCCACCTCACAAGGTTCCGTGGTTCATGTGCATTGCAATGGGGTTGCCTGCCTGGGCGGACACCTGGTAGTGGGCGCTAGTCTGCAGGGAACCCAGGCCAGGTACGCAGGTCGACTCCGGTTCGGTGCAGGCCGGGTTTTCCCACAGCTGAGAACTGGTTGACACGTGGGCCGGAACCCCGTGCATGGGCATCAGCTGCTGCATCTCAACAGGACTTTCGCCGGCCGGGGGTGTGGCAGTCGGCACAGAGGGGGCTCGCGGACTGACGCTGGCCGGCGAATGGACGCCGCTGCTGCTGTGGTGGGGTCCGTTGATCGCTTGAAGAGCGTTGGTGGGGGTGTGGGCCTGGGCGAGGCTGTACGGTGAAGAGCCTGCCGCGTAAGGCGCTGCTGACGAATACACGTTGTGCTGGGTGGTAAGAGGCGTCATGCTTGGCAGACTGGTTGAGGCAGCGCCGTAGGCGTGCGGATAGTACATGGGCATTGCGGCCGGGTCGTATCTTTGCGGTGCTCCCCCTGCTGCGGGGTTGCCCAAGGTGTGGTGGCCTGGAAAGCCATGCGGTGCGGCCGTTCCGTAAGAAAACTGATCTTGAGAGGCTCCGATCATCTGGGCATGCCCGTGATAATAAGGCAGCGAGTAGTCGAAAGCGCTCGGAGGCGACAAGTGACTGCGACCGGACGTCGCTGCCAAAGGTCCACCATCATGCGATTGCGGCATCATTCCAGGCGTGATGGGAAACTTGCTGTCTTTCTTGAGCATCGCCTTGTTTTTTCGTCGCGGCCTGTACTTGTAGTCGGGGTGCTGTCGCATGTGTTGGGCGCGCAAGCGCTTGGCCTCGTCGATGAAAGGACGCTTGTCGGCCTCGGTCAGGCCTTTCCAGCGCTCTCCTAGCCTCTTTGAAATTTCAGAGTTGTGCATTTTTGGATTGTCTTGCGCCATCTTACGCCGTTCCGCTCTGGACCACACCTGTGATTTAGAGAAATGAATATTAGATTGAGATTGACATCGTGTCCAAGCTTACTCAAAATACAAAACAATTGTTACTTCAGTTTTAAAGGTTCAGAACGGCGCAAAACAATACTTGAAAAAATGCATCCCCAACGCAGGGTACAGTGCCTACAGAAACAACAAACACGTGGCTTATGGTAGCTTTTTGTCGACGAGCTGATGACAGCTTCATCCCAAATCCCAAAGGGCCAATTAAACTACACGAGTGAGAGCAGGAAAGCGTATTATAACGCTTCATTTGCTGGTTGCCGCCAATGGAAGGCTTACACAGGACCGGACAGACAAAATGGCGCTTAGCTTGATGGCTTAACCGAGCTCAGCAGTTTCAATACACAAAGTCTTGTAGGCGCGCTTGTCGTGTTGGGTTGCACCAGTCGCATGAATCACTTGCCAGAGAGAACTCGGGTCAAAAATACTGGGCACGCAGCAAAGGAGCGGCGGGACCGTCACGCTACCAGAGAACGCGTCGCGGGGGCGATGAATTTGTAAAGATATAGTTCGACAGCATGGGCATCGCCCATCACTGCTTTTAACCCCAACATCACCGCAAAGCTGTTTGTCGGTCACGCCATTATTTCTGGCAGCTTACGTCGGACCGCAACTTGCCTTCACCAACCTCCACTCGAAATGAAGCATGCCACCGTCCTATTTGCTTTTGTTGTCGTTATCAGCAGTAGAAGGCGCGAAACACAAACAAGCCTATCTCTGGCCAGGTTTAATAGACAAGGGCGAGATTAGTTGAAAACAAACGCTTTGTGCAAAACCCTGAACCAGAAAATTTCTAAAGACAGGGCGATGTCAAGTTTGTGCGTGTGTTTTCGACATTTAGCCTCAACTGCTACGTTTTTCAACCTATGCCTCCTCACATTCCTGCGAACCCTAAGTCCTGTTGAAAACCATGACCCGCTGCTGTCATCGCGGAAGTGCTGCGAAGGCCAGAACTTAACTCAGGCTGGACTTTTAAAGTCGCAAAGCGAGCATTATTGCTACCGACGCAAGGGTCGTAAAAACAATGAATCCGCCCGATTCCCAGGAATGAGAGTGTTTAAATCTTACGACCGAGCAAACTTACGTCATCAGACAGACAGTAAAGTAACACTGTTGCTCTGCGAAAGACGTGCTTTGGCTGGGTGCAAGCGACATGGCGGGTAAAGAGTCGAAAAAGCAATAAACAAACGAAAAGACGACTATAAACAATCAAGTGAGCAGATTAAAGCACTTTGTAGGTGAAAATGTTTTTTGGCATAAATTGAGAACGTTACAATGTTTACCGTTCAAATTTCGTCAGTTCTTAAGACACCACGTGTCGACAGAATAACAACTATGACTATTCTTTCCAGCTTTCAAGGAAATCTAAGTTTTTATCAACGACCCCTAACACAGTGACGCATTTTCAAAAACTCAAAGCAAAGCACTGGAAACTCACCATGAAGGCGTTCATGGGTCGTTTGACTCTGGGCTCTTGCGCGCTCGGTTTGTTCTGTGCAGACGAGGTGTTTGTGTGCTGGTTCCCCGAGCCTTGCGACGGCGTCGGCGCGGTCAAATGCGTCATCGGGCCGTTGATCGAGGTCTGATCGCCGATGTAAGGCTTCACGTCCGGGGCCATGCTGTGGGGTGGTACGCCGGCAGCGATCGGCGGAGGGGGCAGATGGGGGCTGCTCGGAATCATGGCGGACCCGGACGTTTGGTAAGGGATCGACATCCAGTTCGGTTGCGCGGGGTCAACTGCCAGCATCGTTAATGGGGCAGCTGAGGGGCTGAGCGACTTCGTCTCCGTTTCTTCCTGACAAGAGATTTACCAGAAAAATAAAACACTCGCGTGGTGACCTTCTGCTTGAAAAGGGAGGAAGCCGTCCGCTTTGGCAACTTCAAAGCTATAAAGCTTGGTTACCTAATTCTGATGAATTCTGCAAAAACAAAAGAGCTTGATTACAAGCAAATCAAGGCTGTCTGCTGGTGATTACTTTTATTTCATTTATTAAATTTGCCAACATTTTGTCCTATCTATTCAGGTAGCTTGCTCAGGGAGATGATATTTAACAGAATCTAGATTTAGATGATATTTGTAAACAAATTACAACAAGCATTTTATAAACCGATCAGATCAACTAATAACGCATTAGATTGAAGCTCATTTCCTTTAAACTTCTTTCAGACCTCTGACAAAAACGTATTGTGACAATTTTCCAGTATGATTAAATTGGCGAGCTCAAAAATCGAAACAATACTTCCTCTATCCTGCAAGCTTTGTACTCTCGATTGTTGCCACTCGTAACTATCTATGAAAAGGCCTGTGCAACTATTCGATCACTAACGTACTCCCTGTGACAATGCCACAATGAGCATAAATCCTACGCTCGGCTCTCAATAGCTGACAAACACAATGGCTGCACTGAATGTACTCGGCGATACGATTCCCGTTTTATTCGAGCGCGAGAGCGAGGCTTCTGCCTTTTTTCCTCCGCCGTCGCTCGCTTGCCGCCATTTCTACGACAACTCCGTATTTTTGGTGGCGGAACAACCACTCGCGGTCAAAAAATTTTGCGTTTTAACGGTACTTTTGGCTGGGTTGCCGTGGAGATCTCAGAAGTGCACAAAATACTGTCAGATGATGTGGAGTTGCGACGTCATAAATAATTTTGGTCCGTAAAGTTACTAATGACGTCGTCAACAAACACTGTTAAAACTTTTAAGCGTTATGGTATCGGACCTTGTCACGCCTTGTACAGTAATTGGAAAAGAAACCTGTGGTCAGCAGTTGCTGCTTTGGCAACAAAGCTAGTGTTTGTAAATCAGACGGGCCATCACCTTTGCAAAGAGACGTTGAGTTGAACTACTTCTAACGTTTGCTACAGAAATGTTGCATCAAGAGGTCCTGCAAACATACATTGCCATCAATTCTATTTTAAGTGGTGAGTTGTTTTCATTCGATAAGTGGCGTTTTAAATAATATTATCATATCAGTGATTCCAAGCCAAACCAGGCCTCAAGCCTAAACAAAAACTACTTTACTTTGTGTGCTCGGACTATTATCATCATTGGCAACAACACCAACAATACAGAGGCGATATTCCTTTTTCAGATACAAGCGCTACAATAGGTTATCACAATGGCTCTTTCAAGTAATCGCCCCATTCAATTATTCTTTGACAAGAAAATCCATTTACGTTTCTTCCACTTTCGAAACAAGAACCGAAACACGTGGCACAGGATTTAGCAATGCAAACGCAGGTTTAAACATGTAGCAGCAAATAACAAAACCTTCAATTTTCCTCACAGCGGAGATTACTTTTGTGGCAATCAAGAAATGTTAAACGTAATCAAAACACGGTTACAGCAGAGCAGAAACGTGAAACTTTCCGTCGAAAACCTATGCAGAACTATAAGCTCCACATTTAAGACACAAACTTTGCGATATGCAAAGGTTGTTGCGTTTTCAGCGATCCAGTGATCCAAAAACATCCACTTTTTACCACTAGCAAAAAAATAACAAAATTTGCGTCATCGCTCAAAAAGATTGTATCATAACTGCAAACTGTAAACGCAGCAAAATGAAAAAGCTCAGTGTTTCCAATAACAAAGTTTATTCACAAAACCATAAAACTTAAGACTGCTCAAAATGATTTCACAAGTTATTTTTCATGGGCGTTTTCATGGATTCGCACGAATTTTTCCGTAACTTTCTTGGCTGTTACTTCTGACGCTGTAGCCCGCCCACATCCTTTTGCCCTCCACGAACAACCTTCTCCTCATAACATTTTTTTACCATTTTTAAACATTTACTACAGGTGGTACTTAATGCCATTATTTACAAATGGAAGCCGCACAGTGTTGTTCGACTGTATACGAGTACAGTACGCAAAGCACTTTCTACGTACGTGTATACCATGAAATGGTTAACACATGAAACACTGTACATAATATTCTGAATAAATTCTAGGCACGCTAATAAAGGTAGGGATCATTTGAAGAATTGATCATTCTAGAACCTGAGTTCTAACTGAGGGGATGGGAAGTGTTCGAAAGAGAAGCGCGAATATTGTAATTAATGTTTAAATGAAATGAAACCGTGTCCGGCGTAGCGAAACGTAGCTGCTCACATTTGTCAGCGAAAACTACGCATGGCTTTTTCGGAACTACCAACAAGATATCATTTAAATTGTTGTTTTCCACGATTTTTTTCTTCTGCCATTTTGCGAGACTTTCAAGCCACTCTCTTCCTGAAAAGCAAATCTTTGTTGATTAGCTCAAGAGGTTTGTCGTGGTCACTTGCTTGTGGTTCAATTAAGGGACATAAAAACGGAAACGAATTTTTGACTGCAGCAAATGTTAAAAACTGGCAACGAAGCCGACGATGCCCGAAATCAAGAGAAAACTTTCAATTTTACTACATCATCAAGATTTTTAGAATTGCAAGTAACTTCGAAAACTGCCGAAATGTTGATGCATGAAAAAATGTAGGACCGCATTGTCTGAAAAATTGCTCCGATAAAATTCCAATTCAGTGTGCCTTTAGATTTATATCACTACTCGTTAAGTCCATACGTAGATAAACTGTTTAACCAAACTGTTTAACCCTTGCTACTCCTTACAAAGAAGTAGCGATAAACTCGAAGCTCTTAGTGTCTGAATTTCATTTGAGGTATCAATATTACGCTACCAACTTCAAACGTCACTCCGATGGCTGCTTTAGCTGTTAATTGTCTGCAGAATAGTTGACCCTTACATTGCTGTGGCTTCTGTGCACAACACTCCGACGCATCGTGGTCAATACCGTGTAATGTCGAATCAAAGAGCAAGGACTTGAAAGTTCTGCAATGTTTTCCGGAATTATTTGACACCCGGTTAGACTGACAATTTTCGGCGCACTGAGACAGACGTAAACTGATTGTCTAAGCCGAATCCTTTTGATGCGAGTGTGGTGTCACTGCTGTGTCTTGCACCATCGGCTGCATGTTCGCTTGAAAGAACAGGACGCACTGCTCAGCAATCGGAAAATGCGCTTCAAACAATTAGGCACATTTTCGGTCGCTTTTCAGCGCTCAGCTCAGCAAGTGCGAACGTTTGCTTCAAGCAGGAATCTTTTCCAGCGCTCTTCAACCGGTGTGCACGGTTCACCGTGGGATGCACCAGATTACGCCTGGGGTGCACCACTAAGGGTTCACAAAGGTGCATCACACACTTGTCACACTAAACAGATAATTTTAACAAAAACTTTCTGTTAGCAAAAATAAACCATTAACCAACCAATGACTTTCAGCATTTAACCGAGACTTTGCAGATTCTAAAGTGTGGTGCATAAGCATCACACCACATCAAGCTAATTGTTGTATCTAGAGGATTATTTGTGATTCGTAAGCAACAGACAATGAGCCATTATCAATTGAATTATGTAGCTGCGTTACTGAGTTAGGGTACTTGCTTATTTAGGCCAGGGTACTTTCAGGCATGAGCGCAATTAGGTGGGGGACACGGCGGAAGTGTCATTGAATAGGGTGCATGAGTTCGTCAAAACATCTTTAAGGGTGCACCGTAACAAAAAAGGTTGAAGAACACTGATCTATACTGGTCAGTCAAGTAGTTAAAAGGAAGACCCAACTGCAACGTCTTTCCGTGTGCAAGGTAATCGCGGACGACACGATTCGAAACTGACCCTCATATAACCTCGATGACGTTGCGCGGCATTGCGTGCGACCAGAGACAGGTGATTCACGCTTATGAAGCTTGATGCGGAACTGTCAGGGCAAACGGCGTTGGTAAAACGTCCTCACGTTGATCAACCAGACTGAACAGTCAGCTTCTCGAAACAAGCGTCGCAAAAGGCAAAATAACAACGGAATGACAACCTGAACGCAGAACATCATTCCAGGCTGAAGTGTGATGATTTGCTTCAGGCAACTTTTCTCGTGACAGCCGTCATGACATATTACAAATGTGACAAGTCATATCCTTGACTGGGTTCTACGTTTCCACCATCTTGTTCATGTTACTTCTGGAAGTTGAACTTTCTAAAGATGTAGAAGTTGCTCGTGAAATGCTCACATCTTGCCAGTAGCAGGATTTTGCAAATGCAGGCAGCAGGCGCGTAGCCAGGTTTCAATATTTGGTGGGGCTCAATACATTTTTAGGGGGCAAGATTTTTACTTTTACTATATGTTTAAATCAAATTTTTCTGGGCACAAGAAAATTTGGGGAGGACCACAAAAGAAAATTTGCCCCCGAATGCCCCGTGGCTACGGGCCTGGCACGCAGCACGAACCGATGTAATTGAAAGAAAAAAACTTCAATATATTGGTGACCGACGCGAGAAAAGTCGGATGATTTGGACACAATGAATTTGAGCTTTAAGATTAGGCAAACAGTTCGATTTAAAAACCAGTTTCAACTGCTTTCTGGAGTTTAAACCTGGTAGCAGTAGTTCTGTTCTTGCCGAGTCTGGTGCCTTCTAGCTGAGGTTCGACGTCATAAATGTTCCGCGGTCCACTTCGTTTTCTACCCAAGTATTCGTCGTTTGCTTAGGAGCTTGTTTTTCCCATGATTTACACCACGATAGCGCGTCCAGAATATGGCAAACTGCGCACATTTCGTGCCGCCAAATGTCGCTTACATACTGACGTGTTATTTCAGGCCAAGACAGTGTTGGTTCAAAAGCTGGCGAGTCAACCATTGCATTAAAGGCGGCCTGATTTTTAGTGTCGCCATGGTAGGAGCAGGGTTTTTTCCACGAGGATAAAAATTGCTGAGATCCACACGTGTACACAAGGGCTCCCAATAAATTGTCTCAAAACGCAGGTCAATGCCAGTACTTCGCGCCCGGATGTTCAGTGCCTTGCTTACTATTTGACTGATAAGCTTCTTTTGTTCCGTAATAATTGACTGTTGCGTAATTCCATTGTCTCTGAGCGTGCTAATGGCTATCTTGTCGGGCAAGCTGTTCGGATTGCAGCAAATTCGTGGACTATTTTGGCTACACGGTGATCGGCACGGCTGGCCTGCTTTCGAACACTGATATCCACAAAGCCGCAAGGTACACAAACTTAGCGCTGGGCGTGCGAAAACAACGCCATCTCTGACACAAATTTTCCAGAACAAGTGGGTTTTTGGCCGCTCTGAGCTAACGACATTTTGTAGATATTGCCTCAAGTTGTTATCGCTGCGTTGACACAAAGCTGTACAGTTGTACAATCTAAACCTCTGACTACACAAATCGAAGGTTTGAGTTACGCTGCGACTTTGCTCGAAAGCGCTTCATTTCTATGGCACTTAAAGCAAAGTAAACCAGACGGAACGTTTTGATTCAAAGCAAAACTTCATCACTTTTTGCTTCAGGGTTAGCCTGACAAGAAGACATTCAATTACATCCTATCAGCAATTTCCAAATGAACCAAAATCGTCGATGAGTCGCTGTAAAACCAGCCGCGTGCCACTTATAGTCGGCTTTGTCTTATTTGAAAGGCTTAGCGTTCTGGGGTTTGCAAATTATTTGAAAGGCTTAGCGTTCTGGGGTTTGCAAA
>JGI24158J21664_10007054_pt1 | contig 14870 bp, 11 predicted proteins | sample Ectturendosymbi3_FD_21664 | JGI IMG/M metagenome (IMG submission 21664) | reverse complement strand
CGTCTTCACTCCCACACGCAAAACGCTAGACTTTTAACATGCATTGCAGTAAAGAGAAATGAAAAAACACATATACATGAAAGAAAATGAGGACGTACACATTGCGGTAGTATAGAGTATAGGCTTGATGGCGCTAATGCATTTTGTTGAAATACACGCATGAAAATCACGCCATCATGATTATGATAATGAAGAACTGCAATGACTTCCAAGTACATCGATGTATAATATGCATGAGGGAGTTGAAGGCTGCGAAGGACCAAGGGTCATCTAGGCCGCAGACCTCCCATGAACGAAGCTGCTTTCAGTGTAAAGGGAACAGTGTATAATAGTTAGTTAGTAACACAGATTTGAGAAACCATTTCACCTATTTACTCACCTCGCAATCACATTTTAGGATTTTTAGAGTAGGGAATCTAATAACCAAAGGTGAAAATAGTTGAAATCACTTAATTTTCAATTAACAATTTGACGCCCCCCGAGAAGGTGCCGTCCGTGGCCCGGAGCCCTCTGCACCCCTCTTGCGACGCCACTGGCGTCAAACCAGTATACACCAGAAACGAAAGCAAGAACGATTAACTCAAACCACTTTTCAACTCATGCTAATCACAAATGTATCCCAAACCTTTTTAACAAAAGGTGTTCCAGATTAGCACATGAAATTGCTTTCACATTTTGTATTTTACAGTATATGTATTCAACTTTCGGAGAAGTGGATATTAAGCATTAAAACAAAATCGCAAGTTCTTGGTATTCAAAAGTGTTCACTTCAGTTTGGTTTGTACTCGTTTTTTTCTTACTTTCAGAATGATCACGAGTGTTCTGTGGCGTCCAACTTCGCTTGTTTGTGCCGTGGGCTTCATTTATTACTGTACACCATACGGCGCTGTAGAAATGGGGGACGTACACTCGTGTTTGTGGTGATCGTTTATCGTTTTTCGTGGGTCTGAAAAGCGCTTTTAGAAGTTTAGAAAGCAATTTAGAAGAGAAAACTTGGACCTCAACGAAAGCTAATATTAATCTTCAATTACAGGAAATCTGGTTTTACTCTATTACTAGAAATTGGAAACCTAACCTGGTGTCCTCAATGTATGGTTGCTGTAAACCTGGAGCCCTCAACGTATGGTTGTTGTATTGAGAAAAGTTATGGAGGCTGTGTGTTGCGAAAATGAACTAGTTTTTACGGCTGTTCTTCCATTTACATCATACTTTTTGTGCGATCAACAGACGATTTCCTAATCGTTTGGAATGTGTCTAGAACTTTCTTTGCAATACAGCAGCCCTCCAAGCAAGTATAAGGTAACAGTATAGTTCACATGCTCAAGATGAAGAACATTTGTTGTCTTGTGTGATAACAAGCAAGGTTTTATACTATCTCCTCATTTCAATATCTTCTTTCACGTATTACTGATCTTCACTTTTTATGAACTTGTTGCACTCTCAGTCTTTATGAAATGTCTTCGTTCTTTAACTGTCGTCGTGGCAACTCAAAGATTTGTGATGCCCTAATTTTCACACGTTTTGATGTTTTTGTGTCTTCGGTATTTGCAAAATCTTCACTGATTTTGTTAGAGATGGGTCTATTGGAAAATTTTACGTAGAAACATTTTCAGGTTGGGTTAGTGGATCGTGAAGAGTCCATCTGAAGCATCCACACTCGTGGATAAAGAAAATTTCTAGTACAAATCATTGACAAAAAAATTGGCGTTGGAATTAATGGAAAATAAACTCGATAATGAGTTTGAGCACATGCTGCAAACAGGACGTTGAAAATTTTATTCGGATTGAGCCAACAGCCGTGATCCAAACAAATGTTTCATTAACGAAAACGAACTGATATCACAAATATCCTCGTATAACGTGCAAGTGGTCAGAATATTCTGGGAGGTGAAGAAATCAAGAGTTAGAAGCTCGATTCCAAAAGAAGCAGAAAATCGGAAATGAATCTACAAAAATTGTAACACAATTTGGAAAATGCCGGTCCGTTAGGAAAGCATGGCAATGGTGAGATATTTCTGGAATAATTTCCTCAGAAACCCAAATGATCCAATCAACACAAATGATCCAGTTGTGTTCGTAGTATGAAATTTTTTCCAGTACAAGTTTCATTTCGCTATCTTTTTCTATGAGAGTTGTTGAATGCCCAAGAGGAATATATCCAAAACATTATCATTATGCAGAAGAGCACATTTCAAACTTCTTTTACAACTATCAATGAAACGTCGCCAATCGTTAGGATTACATTCAAAGACTTCCGGTAAAAGGTGGTGAGAGTACCCGGCTTGGAAAGATTTTTTTCTTTAAGCCTTGAAGCCAGCAGCTCAGAAGACTCCTTAGAAAGATTCAAATCTCTTGCCAAGTCATTCAGCTGTCCTTGGGAAGAGTTGCGGGGATAAAAGAGAGGGGGCAAACCGTTATCTGCAAGGGTGTTATTACTGTCAATTGAAACGTCCTCCTCTTCACTGGAAAGAGAAGATTCCAGTTGTGGCAAGCCTTCAAAAACTGCAACAGGAAGTTCTTCACTGTGTGGAACTGGCCTGATTGCAGAGTCTAAGTTTGGATATGTCAAGGAGTTCCTATTCTTCCTATTGATGCCTTTAGTTTTCATTGCACAAAAATAGCAGTCGTTGCGGTGACCCTGTGGCTCTCGCCACACCATTGGAATAACAAACCGTAGGCTTTTTTTACTTTTGTTTGTCCACTGCCGTAAATGTTCTACATAAGGTTTACACACAATATGGGATGCCCAAGGCTTGTCTTGATCACCCAGCATCACTTTGAAGTAGGCAAGATATGCACGCTTTACAAAATCACTGATTGTTTCCTGTTATGCTGTAAAGTGTATTCGCCACAGATATAGCAGAAAATATTTGGTTCATTTAAACAGCGTCTTCTTGATGATGTAGCCATAACCAAGATTCTTATGAACTTAAGCAACCTGTACTATTAATGAGTGTAAGTCACAAACTAGATTAAAAGAGAGTACCTGCAATCGTGCATTATGAAAGCAATTAAACATAATGTACAACAGTACAATAGCCTTCTTCAACATTTTTGATGTCACAAACAAACAATGGGTAATTAAGACATGCCACAGATAGCACATGAACTGAAATCTTTGATGTCACATGGAAGTCTAAGAGTAGAGCTAAACCACTCACCAAGGTCTTCACAAAAATCGAAATTCTGAAGTAACTCAAAAAGTTGACCTGATAGAAAATAACGGTCTGCATGTTTGAAATTAGCCACCCAAAATTAGTCTAAATCAGCTCTAACACCTTGAACACCAAATGTTGTGTTGGCCAGCGTTATCACAAATGGTTAACGCGATTATAAGCTCTTTGCGGTACTTATTTCATATGTAGAGTAAAAAAACATCAAACTTCACGCGTCTAAAACCGAATGTAGATTTTGGCGTAAGTTGCTTGGGATTTTCTGTTTTTTAAGAACATATTTTTCTTCAACAACCAAAGAGCTAGTAAAAGGTGTCACATTCGTTTTGGAAAAAAGTAATAAAAGATTTAACTTGCTTCATTGTTCAAAGGCAGTTGGTAGCAAAACCAACATTCAAAGACGTTTAAATGCTTTAGTGCGTTTCAATAACAATTTCAGTAGAAACGAAAAATATTTGCAGTTTGATCAGAAAATCTACGCAAAAACAGTTCTTTTTTAAAATAAATTGCAGATAGAGTCGATGCTTCCTATGGCGAGTTTCTGCTTCCATTTATTTCATAGAACAGAGGTGCCAACCTGGGGTGCATGTACCCCTAGGGGTACACTTGCCTATCCGAAGGGATACATTTAAGGTTAGGAATAGAAGAGAAATATATATTTGAATATCTTTTGTTTCCAAATATTTATACATATATCAGTAAATATTCTTTCAAAAACCCGTTATATGCTTTTTTTTAATATATCATTAATTGTTCATGATAAACTATTTTGTCATAAGAAATGTTAGGGTACATGTTCATTTTGTCGAAATACTGAAGGGGTAGATGCTTATCTGTCGGAATACTAAAGGTTACATGGTCAGAGAAAGGTTGGGAACCCATGTCATAGAGTATCTCGAGTAGCCCATATTCACTTGCTTTAACTGTGTGTTGGTGGCTAACCTTAGTAACAGTAACGATTGGTCATTTAAGTGAGTGCTATTTCCTTGTTACTGTGAGCAGCAATGAAGCTTGATCCTTTAAGCACAAAATAACTTCCTTTCTTGCGCGTGAACGTACAATGAGTAATGCTAACGTAAACCCCCTTAACTGACATGCAATTCCTCTTCTAGGGTCATGCTTACAGCACCCATTCTATCGTTTGATGAAGTAGAGCGCAGGCCAAAATGACGTTCTTGCTTCCATGTTTCTGCAGTGAAAATAAAGTATGCGAACATTAAATGTCCTTGTAGCTTTGCGTGCAAGTGAGCCGTGAGTCGCACCCAATTTAGTGAAGGTATCTTTGTTTTTGACAAAGCAGAATCGTTCAGAAGTAGTATTTGTAAGACAAGAAGCAAAATCTGATCAAGGAAAATTTGTTGATTAGACAGGTTTACATAAAATCGGAACTTCACTAGAGATTGTACAAGTCAAAATGTAGCATCATCATTTCTGTAAAATCACTAACCTTTCTAGCTGCTCCTCGTTCGCATTCTTTTTTTCGTCAAAATATAGCTAATAAAACTTGTGGTGAAATATGAATAAAACTTGTGGTGAAATATGAATGCCAAACCAAAATCTGAACATAATTCTCAAGGTCTGAAACGAAATTTAACTTTCAGGTATGATTTTAACTTTATTTTGGTCACACCTTCTTTGACTTTACTGTTGCAAATAAATGTTTTTAGATTTAATTCGGTAGCTCAAATACGAATAAGACATTAAATAAGAATAGGATTTTCAAATTTTCTATTTGAATAAGATGTAAGGACTGATAGTGCATAGTTTTTCGTGAAATCGATTTCCTATTAAAATTTGTAATTGATTCTTTGTTTATTTCACCTGTGGAGTGAAGTTACTTGCTCAAAAACCGGGACGTACAGAATATCGAGTCGTCGTAGGGATACAGTCTCCGCGACTCTCCCCAGAAGAAAATCGGGTAAAAAAGACGATGAATTGTTGAGATCAAAATCCTATTTGAACCAATCGTTTGTAAATAACGCCAAACGGAATGTAGTATTTAAGTACATTCTTCAACAATGTTGTTTTGTGCAAAAACGTGAACTGTTGAACAATATAAAAATAGAAATAACGCGATAGGCATACAAAGTACTGTATTGTAAAAAGGATTATGTAGACTCTTCGGTAAACACGTTACCATCATCTGCAATACTGTATCTCGCTGAATTGGCTCTAGCAACTATGTTCATGGAAAGATCTCATTTATGGATTGTTCTTCGTATTTTTTTGTGCGTTATTTTCTTTGAGTTGCTTTGAAATAAAAACCTTTTAGGAAGGAGAAATGATGCGAAAAATTTAAAACCTCATATTTTTGTAAATTTTAGAGTTTCATTTGTTAAAAAAGGAAGATAACACGATTTTCATTTTAACAAGATTTTATGATTGTATCAAAGTAATTATTTATTCATTAAAAAATATTTTCCTCTTCACACCTGATGACAGATTTTCTGATAGCAATGCCGAACTCCCATCACGCCTGCCACGGTATCTTCACGAAGCATTGGTGTTTTCGACATGTTAATGTGAAACAAGCCTTGTTTTCAACGCTCTGTGCTGCTTCTTTTGATATCTACTTTTCCTGAATTAGTAGTAGCAAAAGTACTTTTCACATGAACGGCAATAATACTGCCTAATGAAAAACGTATTTACGTTTGTAGTTTTTGGAAGCTTTTTATGAAATTTGGAATTTCTGGATTACTGTTGATTCGTACAAATTTAAATTATTTTTTCAACATTATTTTGTTAGACTTTCCTCCAACTTTCTAGCTTTGGAAAAAAATAGCATGTGAAGTAGGCAATATTTTATCACGACACAACGCAAAAAGAGATACTAAGTGTTTCAATCTACGGACCTATCCGAATGTGATGATGTGCTTCTGGAAATCAAGGAAAATCTTGCTGTTGATATTTCTTGGTAATTATTTTTTAAATGCATTACCGCTGACTTCACGCTGATTCCTTTATTTCTTGCCTGCGAAATGTAGAGTAGCTATATTTGTTGGTTAATATCTTTATCCACAAAGGAAAACGTTTATTTCATTATTAATGGGAATTTCGCTGGAAGTGAGTCGAATTGGCAAAATAAAGGTTTTCCAATTTATTCACAGCCAAAAGATTTTTTAATATTGCAGGAGACGTGAAATTTTGAGGCTGCTTCAGGGTCACATTTTGTACTGCGACAGCAATGCACGTGAAGGCTAAGCGCCGATTTTGAGGCAATCTAGTGCTTGTTTGTTCAATCAACGTTTGAAACAATCAACCTGTTACTCCACTTAACAAGGGCATTGCTACAGCTAGTGCGAAGTAGCACGTTGGCTGGAACGGAACACGCCAGCAAAAGCAGTAGGGGTGGGTTTTGGTATATACGTTGCAATCGGCTCTTGCACCAGTGCCGTTTGCAAGCAGCTTGGTAAATATTTGCAACTCGTTTCAGTGACGAAACTATTTCGGATTACTCTCGAAACAATCGAATGTGTCAATTGACAGTGTTTTTTTGACATGAGGATAAGATTCCTAGAAAAACACTGGGAGCGCCTTGAGATCGGAGATAACACTAATGAGCCACGAGAGTTGTGAAAGTTTCGGCATGAAATAAATTAGCAGCCGAAAACTTTGATAAAACGAAAGCATTTGATCAGTTTTTAATAGATATTCTTCTAAAAAATCTTGCTCAAGATTTTTTGCAAAAACATTTTCTAAATCAGCGAATGTTTGATTATTATCTCCTGGCATGAAACTATTAACAGCTTACAAAATGCTGGGAGGTATGAAGTACATGCTAACATTTAGTTTGTACTGCAAAGGATATGAAAATTGTGCAAGTGCGTAGAGTTTGATGAAAGGAATATTTTTGGCAATTAAGTAAGATTGCGTATATCTTTAAATTTGTTTTCCTACTAAAGCGTTTTACTAGATTGCTAGAATTAATTTGTGGCATGTTGTTGTAAACCGAATTCAGCATGTTTTCCTTTATCCAATTGCTAGGTAATTCCACGAAACTCTCAAAATGCCTTGCTTCTCGAAAATGATCGTTACTAATTTCAGCATATCTTATTGGTTTGCAAACATTGAAGTTGAGTAGCTCTACACTTCTTGTTGAAATATTTCCATTTCACCCTGTTTTTTTTCAGATTGACAAGGGCAAAACAAATTTATCCACCAGCAGTGCCCCTTGCCAACTAATCCTTTTGATCTTATGGTATATTTGTTTGTGAATGCATCAAAAACCATAAAAATTTGACTTCTAAAATATTCGAAAAATCCTGTTGTTAGATTTGTGTAAATAAACAAATCTGTTTGTGCATAATGCAGCTAAATTTGTACTGGTAAATGTGGTTCCGTGACTATTGAGACCAATTCATTTGAGACCATTCATTTGAGACCATTCATTTGAGACCATGCATTTGAGACCACGTTCATTTGAGACCTATTCATTTGAGACCACTTCATTTGAAAACACGTTAATTTGAGACCGGTTCATTTGAGACCACATTCATTTGAGACCACATTCATTTGAGACCACATTCATTTGAGACCACGTTCATTTGAGGCCACAGTCATTTGAGACCACGTTCATTTGAGAACGCGTTCACATGAGAACACATTCATTTGAGACTACCTGATTTGAGACCACATTAATTTGAGACAACATTCATTTGAGACCACATTCATTTGAGACTTTTTCATTTGAGACTTTTTCATTTGAGACTTTTTCATTTGAGACCAAATTCATTTGAGACCACTTTCATTTGAGACCACAGTCATTTGAGACCACAGTCATTTGAGACCACATTCATTTGAGGCCATATTCATTTGAGACCACATTCATGTGAGAACACATTCATTTGAGACCACTTCATTTGAGACCACATTCATTTGAGACCACATTCATTTGAGACCACATTCATTTGAGACCAATTCATTTGAAACCACATTCATTTGAGGCCACATTCATTTCAAACTACATTAATTTGAGATCACATTCATTTTGCATCATGTTATAGTGAAGCTGTTTTGATTTACTGTGTATCACTTTTTATGATCTGCCTTTCACTTTTTTGCAGGAGACCTGAAGTTTTCCAAGGTGACTATTCATTTGAAATTTGCAAGGTTGCGCCATTCCGTGTCCCGGGATGACTCACGCTGGTTTGTAAATGCACCCGCACTCAGGGCCGGATGAAGGGGGGGCAGCGGGGGTAATTGACCCGGGCCCCTCACTCCAAGGGGGCACCCCATGATGATAAATATTTGTTTTAAATAAAATACTCCTTTGAAAAATTGTGATTGGGAACCGATACAAGAATACAAATCTATATTCCGATGTTGCAGTGAGTAGGCCCACATCTATTGATTTCTCTACAATTCTGACTTGCTGCCAGTTTTACTAATCGCTACTGAATGCAAATGTTTTTTTTTTTGTTCAATGCAAATATATTTTGAATTTTACTTGTAACTTTTTTCTCATAATCGGTCTTTTGGCATGAGTATGATTATCTACTCGTGCATCACTCCTACTGCACAAAGTCGCGAACAAGATAATATTGGCGTGCTAAAGCTATTCATGCTGTGGTTGCTGTTTAGTGTATAGAAGTGCTTTTAAAGTGATTGTCATTTGTTTCAAGCACCGCTGACGTTAAATAAGCTGTACAAACAAATTTATTTATTCGTAAATTTATTGATCAATCTTCCCCCATGTTGCAGGGTGTGTAAGGGCTCGCTCCCCCTGGAAATTTATTGACGCCCCCTGGGGTGGCGCGAAACCCCGGTTAAGAACCATTAGTACATAGTATCAAAACGCTCCCGAAAATTCTTGTGTCGTCTGGATCCAGAGATTGCCAAGCCGGATTGTGACCTTTGTTTCGTCACAAAAATAACGTATGGTGGAAGCGCACTTTTCTTCCGATGACTACCATCGTTATGTTACGCCATAAACACATGAAGGTGGTGATGTCAAGCCATTTTCACCACATGCTATGCGTGTTTCGTCAGATAAAGTTAAAATCACTCGATTTGTACAACGAAAGAGCAGAAAACGAGATTGCAGTGTTTAGCTAGCGCGATGCCGAAATTTGCAATGCCTTCAGGAGCTAAAATGCGCAAAATTTGTAAGGAGGCAAAGCGCAAGAATTGCCAATGTTAGCTAAAAACCCGCGACTGAATCGTTTTTGTTTTCAGCAAAGCTTTCAAGCAGCAACGTTAAGGCAGTGGCGTTAACGAAGCACCTGAAAATGTAGCTGGAAATCACAACGAACGCTTCGAAGTACCTTTCACACTCAGCCTGGCTGGCCATATTGACATGTTATTTTTCAGGTGTTTTTGTTTGTATCTCTGGTTTCTTCTTGTTGTTCGGGTTAATGTTGTTCCTTGCCGAGTCACTCTCTAACCCAGTGGTTCTCAAAGTGGGCAGAATCGCCCCTTTGGGGGCGCTTTTGATGGGCAAGGGGGCGACATAACACAAAGGAGGCGAAAATGCTCGAGTACTAATTGATCATTGAATTAATTTCAGTTGCCTACTACTATGACTTGTCAGTTTCTTTCAGATGTTAGTTTACTGTAATAATCGTTTGAGGTTGTTGCTAAAGCAATTTATCTATTAAATTATACTCTGGATCGTTTACGTGCTCGGCGACAGTGTGGATTATTTAAGGGCTGCGAAACAGTCGTAAAAATGACACAGCACCTGCTCCAGAGCTCTTCTTTTCATGAACATGGCTCCAGCTCCGGAGCTTTTGGTTTTCATGATCGTGGCTCCGGCTCCTGTTCGTTTTCACACATTAAGATTTTGAATTGTCCTGGTGTGCCTCAAGCTCAATGGAAAATGAATTAAATCAAGTACACAAAACTAAGAGGATATGCCAAACCTTTTTCAGTAATTTAATCTGGTAGTTTTTTTACAAGCAGCGGTCTTACCATGAAGAAATTAGCGAAAAAACAACAATCACAAGTTCAGACGATTAAGAGAACATTTACTGGCATAAAGGAATCTCAAGATAACGGTAATATAAACAATTTCTGGAAGGGCAGTCACTGGATTTACCGTCAATGCCTGACGATCTTTGTTATTTCTTAAGACCAAAATCAAGAAAATGGCTCTTTGGAAAACTACATTTGTGTCCGAGCATTTAAACACAGAGCAGTCCCAATTGAGCAAGTGTTTTGCACTTGCTGCATGCTTTGTCTGTTGCAGTCTTGGAGATTCCAGCTAACAGCGCTGACCTGGTAAACCACGCAAAGAGCGCAAAACACATAGTGGACTGTCCTGTGTTCTTTCAAACACGCACACATTTGCATTAACACAAATGCGAAGATGTGTTTAAAAGCCCTTTGTTCGAATAAAAAGCATGACTCCTAGCACGAAATTCACATTTGACTTTTTTTATATATATATATATTTTTTTTATTTCACATTTGACTTTTTTTTTTTAATATTTTATATAGCTGAAAACGTCTGTTTTCTTATCTTTTGCACTCATAATAAGCAGCGATGAATCGCAAAGTAAAGCACAATTTAGCCTGGGAACTGGTTACCGTGCTGAAGACACAGATTTTTTTCCACAGATGAAAACTTCAAGAAAAGTTCACATTTGTTTACATTGATTTTTTACCCTCTTGAAAATGTACTGCTATGCAAAGCAATGCTAGTTCGCTACCAATTGTTATAACTTACATGTTATGCTACTGCTTGTAAACGTAATGTTTTCTAGTGGACATTCCAACTTTACAATGGCGTGCCGTGCATTTCACGCTTAAATATGTGATGACATCATATCTTAATCGTACTCCCTGCTAACAGCGTGAATACATACCGCTACTAAAGATATTTTATTATATATCTACTCATTACAGCTCAGTTATGTTTAGATCGCTACACTACTACAGACCCGGTTTGATCATTCTGACTAGAAAGTAAGATATTGTGATAGTTAAGGTTTTTCTTACTTCTGCAACGGTGGTTCTCAACCATTTACCTGAAGGGAGCCAAATCCAGACCTACGATTTTGTTGCAGAGCCTCACTAAAGTTTTTTAACATAGTTCAATTTACACGTTTTGTTTTACAGCAGAACGAAGTCTGTTACACAAAATATCAGACGTTTTTATGAAAGACTGCTGAGGGCCTCACAAAGGGTGCCTGGCAGCCGATTGTGGCCCTCAGAACCGGGGTTTAGAGCCACTGGTCTACATGAATTGAATAGACAGTCACAGCCGAGTCGACGAGGGTGTCACAGTAGGGAGCTGCAGGATCAACCGTTGATTTTTTGCAGACGATTTGGTACTGCTAGCATCATCTCAACAGGGTATTCAGCATGCAGTCGATCGCTTTTCTGCTGCGTGAGACAGAGTCGGAATAAAAATCAGTGCTATAAATACCGAGGTGCTACTCTGTGTCTCTACAAACCAAGGCAGTGTATGCGGCAAGTGAGCGGCACTACACTGCAGCAGGTGAAGACGTTCAAGTACCTAGGGCTGGTATTTACGTGTGACTGAAGGCGGAGCCCCAGGAGATTGATGCACGGATTGGTAAGGATAACGCAGTTCTGCGTGTGCTTTATCGCTCTGTGGTTACAAAACGGGAGCTTTCAAGCACCGTAAAGCTGTCAGTTTTCAAATCGATCTATGTTTTGTTCCTTACACGTGGTCATGAATCTTGGGTAATGACCGAAAGAATATTACCTCAGATGCAAGCGCCAAAGTTGGGATTTTTGAGAAGAGTCCAAGGTGTGACAAAGGGGCGTACCGAAGTTGAATTGCGCCCGGTGCAAGAAACTAGTTTGGCTCCTCCGTATTTGAACCTAAGCTATTTTGGGATTAAATGTCCTACACTGAGGAAAAAACTTGCGACATTGTTGCGACTTTTCGGCGGCGCCCAGTGATTCGGCGTCCAGGGCATTGTGCCCTCTCGTTACGCCGTTGGTGTGACACTGCGCGACAAACTGCGCAGCTGTGAAATTCACAGTGCCCTGAATATCGAACCACTTCTCCTCACTGAGAGAATACACCTACGTTAGTATGGCCAGGTATCCAGAATGCCCACCAGAAGACTGGTCAGGCAAGTCTTCCTGGCTAAAGCCACGGGAAAGCGCCCAGATGTCGTCCAAGGCCTAGTTCGAGTAAATGCATCTCCAACCTTGCTTGGTCCGTCTTGGTGTGCAGCCAGCAAGACTATCTGAAATTGCTGTTAACCGTGAGGTATTCCAAGTTGTCCTGTGGATGTTGCGCCCGCAACCCTCTCTAGAGGAAAATCGGGCATGAAAATGAACGAAATGAATAACAGTTACGTTACTTTATTCACCGGTTTTTAGAAGTGCTTAGCTAGCGAGTGAACAAGTTCCTCAGACGGCTAGAATTGATTAATGCGAACATAGAGACGGTTAGAAATGTTTTGCCTAAAATTTGTGATACCTTTCGCAGTAAATACGATCTAAATTAAGTTCAGGTACCGCTATTGTTGCGTCAGCGTCATAATGCGAGCCTTGGGTTACCTTGTAAGTCCTCATGTGGCCCACGGAGTAATTTGCGTTTGAGACCCTTGATCTAGGGTTTGTATCAAAAACTATCTTCTCGCAGCTAACTGGATGTGCAGTTGAGTAAGCACATTCTCGACTACCACAAAGAACAAACGAGAACGTTGTGAATCAGCGAAGACGTAATTTTATACAAACGATCACGTCAGGAAATTCGTCATAGGGACCCGATAGTGAAAATTGCCACGGGCCTCCTACCACTTAATTCGGCTCTGCTCGCACTTTAAAACACCGCAGAGGGCAGAAAACTCTTCATACCTCGGGATAGGAAGGGAGAGCTGCACCATCTAAAATGTAATTTAGACCACGTCAAAGAATTACATGTTTTGCGTGCCTGCCCGTTTCCTTTATCGGGACGCCACAATAGTTTCAGTTTTCAACTAAAAATGAAAGATGAGACAAAATGTCGTTTTGCGTTGAACGAAAAAATCACAGGAGAAAACTTTCGAGGCTTTTTAGAAGAGAAATGCAACTTCGTATGAGCAAAACGTCTGACACGTGATCTCTACAAACGCGAATGTTTCAGCAGATAACGTTAATTCCCGCAAAGAAGTGGAAGGGAGATCATAAAAATGTGAATCACAGTAAATCAAAACAGCTTCACTTTAACATGGCGTAAAGGAAATGTGATCTCATATGAATGTGGTCTCAAATGAAAAAGTTTCAAATGAATGTGGTCTCAAATAAACAGGTCTCAAATGAGTGTGGTCTCAAAAGACTGGTTTCAAATGACTGTGGTCTCAAATGAATATGGTCTCAAATGACTGTGGTCTCAAATGAATGTGGTCTCAAATGAACGTGGTCTCAAATGAACGTGGTCTCAAATGAATGTTGTCTCAAATGAACGTGGTCTCATATGAACAGGTCTCATATGAATGTGGTCTCAAATGAACAGGTCTCAAATGTCGTGGTCTCAAATGAATGTGGTTGTGTTAACGGTTACGTGTTTAAACCTTAAACGTGTTAAAACTATTTTTGCCAGTGATGCTTTCAGTCAGCTCATCAAAAGCAAAATGTGGAAGCACCCTTCCACTACAATCCAGTGGTTTGTTATACGCTGCACGAACTGTTCCTACAATTGAAAATTGTTCATGGACTCTTAAACCACCGGCGGGAAACATGCACATGGTTTTCTCTGTCAACATCATAAACTATTATCCTTACAAGAAGGAAGGATCAACCCCTTATGCTGCAATTAAACTGCCTGACGGTAAGTACTCTTCATATGCATCCTATATTTTTGCAAATGTGTTGGCAAACGATAAATGGTTTCACCTCAAAGTGGTGACTCATGAAAAAAAGGTTTGGCAGAACTACTTTTGAGACTATATTCCTAACTATTGTTCAGTTATTTACCAAAATTTTGGGCCTATTTTGGCGGTTTTACCTCCGAGCAATACAGAATTAGAGTTTATGCAAGACACCAATTTTGGCGTACACTTGCCTTCTCTGCGATGTTACGCTTTGGCGCTTCATTCAAAAAAACTTTGCTAAGAATGCAAACAGTATTTTTGTGAAACGTCCACTATGGCTTTATTTAAATGTTGAAAGGTTATTCATTCGAAGTTTCAAAATGTTCAAGCATATTTGTCGGTTCAGTTCAGGGGAAAAATTAGCAAACACACTTTTTTCAAGGCAAAAAAATTTTGCAAATGATTTGGCTATTAGGGATCAAATTTTAAGTGAAACTTGAAAATCAATAGAGTTTTGAAGAAGAAGAGCTTCAACAGAAAAATGCGCCCTGTTTCATTTTTGCCACAATTCAATTGGAAAAGAGACATTGCGATTTGTCAAAATCGTTTAGCTCTATTTTGCAACATTTCGTTAGGCTGAACTAGAAGCAAGCGGAATAGTGCTAGAGCACGCGCGTCTGAATATAGAAGAACGGTTCGAGTCAGATGGAAGAATTTAAAAAGGCAATTTGCCGTCTTTTGAGACTCGTTTGCAACACTAGGCCTATTTACATGGTCGTGCTAGCAAGTGCGGTCGAAGGGAGTCTTGACGTCAAAAGAGCTCAGTGCAATTGTACCAAAGCGAGAACGTTGCAGCTGTGTGTTTACATGCGCTTCAGAACGTGTTCTGTGCTGCTGACTTTAGGCTAGCGGCGCTAGCTTCACGAGTAAACTAATTCTTTTGGTCGTTGTAGAGCTGTAGGTTTTCCAGTTACAAATGACA
>JGI24158J21664_10007053_pt1 | contig 14871 bp, 6 predicted proteins | sample Ectturendosymbi3_FD_21664 | JGI IMG/M metagenome (IMG submission 21664) | reverse complement strand
CATCCCTGAGAATTTCCTTGAACTTGATCTAACTATCAATATTTCCTGAACCTTCACATAATTTCTGCTTTTACTGACTAGCTAGAGCAAGCAAAAGGAGAACCGAAGCTTACAGTACAATATACAAGTCACGCTTGTCCGACAGAGTCATCAAACTCAGCAAGCTTCATCACACGTCGCTCGCACCCGTGCTTTCTCTGAACTGTCGCTTGAGTGAGTGAACTAGAAACTTGGCGACGCGAGTGATGTTTTTCCTTCTTCCGTGCGATCAATGGAAAGTGGATACTATTTGCTGGCTCCATCTAGTGGGCAAATGATGAAGAGCATTTCTATGTTTGACGATAGCATGTATAACACGGATTTTATTCTGGTGCCACCTCCAAGGTGCTGACTGTCGACCGCACAATACGTTGTTGCAGAAACGCACTCTTATGGGACAAAGCTTGTCATACTAACTAGGCCCAAGTTACTCGCCCAATAATCATAGAAAGCAATTTTAAGGATGCATAACAATAACGCAAAGAACGTTAGAACCGGAGGTAGTATGTTTCCTCTGCAGCGAAGATCTGCTCTAATCCACGTGTGCTGTGACATGCAAAGCAAAAACGAAAAAGTGACAGACTTCGCACGCATAGAAAAATGTATTTTTTTAATAGTAGTCAATTTTTATATGAAATATTAGAATTAGACAAAGGTATGTTAAAAATCTCAACACCCGGGGCCGGAACCAGCTGATATTTTTGGGGGGGTGGAAACATTGCTGTTGCACCTAAAAACTAAACCTGTTTTGGAAAATTCGGGGGGTGGTGCGGTTGCCTGGTTGTCCCCTCCCTGTTTGCGGGCCTGCGTGTTCACTCATAGATGAGAAGACTAATCTTTATGCTTTATCGCTGTGTAGAAAAACTTTTTCCTTCATAACATAACACCTGCAAATGTTGTTCAGGAAACCTGCAAATGCTGTACACTTCTGGGACATAAATGTACCTCAATGCCAGTGTTATGAACATAAATTTGTTGATGTTGATGACTTCTAAGCTTTTTCAATGCTTTTTGCCTTCTCTTAGGATTCACTACGAACTACATCCAAATATTATCTAATATCAGAAGGTAAACTTTGCAAAAGACACAGCATCACTGTGAGGAAAAAGCAGTCCGTTTCAAATACTACTTTCTTAAAACAAAAGCCGTTTTTATTCAGCGTTTGTGCACCCAACTGGCAAACAAAAAGTTTACATTTGGCCATTTGTTGATTTATTAGCTGTATTGCTAGATCAGCATTGGTTGTCAAATGCACTGCAGCGCGTTCTTTACAGTCGCCTGATCGTCTTCCTGCCATGGGACTTGTGCTTCATATTGTTTCATGACTTCATGAGATTCTAACCTGGCAAAATTACGCCTTGCTTACAGAGGTGGTGGCTTTTTTTGTTTCTGCCTCGACTGCGGGAATCGAAAACATATCCACATAGCTCTGCTAGTCTCACATTTATGAAATTTAGCTGTGCACTCAGCGTTAAGAGTCCCGAGTCTACGTGACCACTGAGAATTCTAGCGAACACATGCCAGCAAACAAGTGCAAATCATGCGTTGGGCAGTTTTACCTTTGCTAGGTAGGCGAAGTCTGTACAGACTTCGCCTGTCCAGTAGACGAAATCCGCTCTGAAATGACAACAATTAAAAAGCGGCATTTAAAACATGACTTCGTAACTTGATTCTGCCTATTTCTTTCTCCTAACGAAAGTGATGCGCAACCCCGGGGGTGTCACGTAAGCGGCATACCGCACGGGTAAATAATCCGGTTGCCGCTGGTTTTCAACATGCTTCTGCTTCGCTTCACTGAACTTCAGCTATGGCAGCATGAGACAGACTTTGTAGTGATTTGCATTCAACTGTTAGGACACCACTCAAAGGCCTTCGCATATAGCACCAAACATGCTACGCAGCCCACTGTTGGGAGAAATTGGTCCTTAATCTGCTTTCTACGCTACACGTGAAAGCATCAACTGAAAATAGTTACAACATGGCAAACTTTATTTTGCGCTATCACAAAGATACGTCAACACTTAAAATCCATAGCAAAATCCCAATTCATTCCAACCTGTGGCAAAGCACTAATAATTTCTCCTTCTGCCTGTAAATCAGTGTTGGGCAAAGTCGGCTGTATCAGTGGGCAATCAAATTCAAAAGCACTCACATTTTACAATCGGGCGTCACGCACTAATTAATAAAACAAATAGACAGTGTGGTCAATGAAAACAAGCTAATAATTGATTTTTTCTGGTTTGTGCAGGCTTTCGCCGGCAGCACACACTCCGTATATAGTGTTTACAAAAAGCCAGTACAAACCGCGTGCGCCAATCGGATAGTCCAAACCTAACAAGCTAGACAGCAATAAGAATTTTATTGTATGTTTTAAGCGTGTGGAAGAGAACTTGGTAAATTTTCCCTCTCTTTACGAGACAGTGTGTTTCTCCAACCAGACCTTTTCTTGAAAAATGCCGAGGGTCTGCAGTTAGTGTATACTACATTCGGTGGCTAATTCTGCAGAGATCTGCAAGGTTGTGGTAAAATGATTCGGAAACTTTCAAGAACAATTTGTTGATAATGGCACTGACATTATGGAAAATCTCACAAAACAGATAAACAATCGTGGAATTCAAATTAATCGAATTCACTAGTGGTCGCTGGGAACTTCTGTTTTTGTTCAGGTGGAAACGTTTCCTGTACTGGCAAAGCTGCTCTCGTGCCATTCACGACTACTTCCCTGTGCGAAACAGGGCTTTCTCGTCTGCTTCATGTCAAAACCTCAAGCAAAAGTCAACTAGTCATCAACACGACATAAGAGTAGTACTCAGTTTAAAGGCAACAAAATTTGAAGCCATCATAAACAAAAAACGAGAGCATAAAAGACATAGCTCAACCTGCCGCGTCACCAGGTTTTTGTTGATGTGAGTTCGGCATAAAACGGGGTAAGAACTATCACCGTAAAAATTTCACCGATTTCCGCTAGGAGGGTATCAACCCCTAATGGTGCGACTAACTTGTGCTCAACGATAGTCAGCCACAACATACCGTGCAGAGTACAAAGGAAATCTTATTGTAATTTGTTTTGTTAATACGAAAGAAACCCAGATTTTTGTAATGCTTTATTTGGATGTCGGTTGTGTGATCAAAAAATACAGAAAGGCGACGGTTTTGTTATGTACTGGTAGCCGCGTTGGCGATTTCAATGAAGTGCTGGGAATCGACTTAATCCGAACGACACACCTCTTCCTGCGAAGCGCTGGATTGGCTGGTGCAGTGGGCGCGGACGGTAGGTGCGTATATTGCGAAACAATCTGCGGGTCGTGCAACCAAGTAGGAGAAAGGACTTTTTGATCTTCATCAGAACGGCGGAAGTGATTGCAATAGATATTGAAAAAGCAGGATAAATATTTTTTGTGACTGAAAAGTTTAAACTGAAGGCTTGTACTCAAATCACACGATTCTTTACATTACCTTGTGTTTCACCATTTACCTCACACTGTACACGTATTTTAAAACCGCTTCAAGATAATATGCTACTGCAACTGTAATTTCTGTATATTGGAAGTTAATGTATCAATTCCATTTTTCCAAAACGATAGGAAACTGCCCTTGTCCATTGGTTTTCATCCTCCTGGTTGAAATTGTTCAACTGCTATCGAGTTTAATAAATATGTTGTCTGGACCCAGAACCGGCGCCAGAAAGTTTTCAATAAGGGGTCGTGTTTGTGCAGGGGCTTGACATTGTAAAATTTGACAAAAACTTCACTGATTTATAGTGTTTCATATTTAAATTTGGGTGGTTTGGAGCTTCGTTTGAGGGATTAAGCCCACCAAAGGCCCCGTGGTGACGGGAGTGTGTGGACCTGATCTCAAGCAGTTAGTTTTAATTAACTAAACAACTTTTTATAAAAATGTTACGACCATTATCGGAAGATGGCTTCATTCTGTATTTGTTAAGCACAATTGGTCAAACAATGAATGAATCTCACCAGCGACTTTGGCACAGTTTTGGAGAAAAATCAATGCAAAGGAATTCAGTGAACATTTCGAGATATTAAATCCAGACTTAACGTACAGATCATGCGTATAGCGTAAGATGCAATTGAGGGAAATTTGATATCTTTTACGCTTCATAACAGCAAAAACCTTAAAAACCAGCCAAATCATAAAAAGTTTTTTTACTAAGAGCCTAATGCATTCCTTGCAATTGAAATTTCGTAAGCAACACACTTTAGCCACTATTTTTGATCATTTCATTTTGGAAATTTCTTGTTTACTACAGGCCAAAAAGAATGTTTGAGAAGGTTGGGGAGTATTTCACACAGCGATAAGAATTCAGAACATTTTCGCAGAGCATAGGCCTTCGCTAGATTTTTAAGTTGAGACTGCACTACAGTAAAACAGAAAACCTTTGCATAAACTGTGTTTTTCTGATGAAAAGTCCCAAATCGAAAAAATAGTTGCAACCATCGACACGACTTCCATACCACACTTTCGTGCATGCAGTGATGTGTGCTGTCGCTCGGACTGTTTGAAACAGCGAATGATCAAACGATGGTTTTCAAAGCAATGCACACTGATGGCAAACGACGAGATGGCGTGAGGATTCACGGTTTGTTTTTGTGAAGAAGCCGCGAGTGAGAAGTCAGCCAATCGCAAATCACAATGACAAGTCCGCAATGAACTGTCAGCGACAAGTCACCGATTGCATTAACTTTGTTTGGTGACAAAGCACAGCGTTTCTCACCAATTTCATTATCGAAAATTTACCTCAAAAGTTTCAGTTTCAGTCATCAGAAACGAAGTTAGTTTATTTCGAACTCAATGTAAAGCAGATATTAATACATATAAATGAGTCACCCTGAACAACAAAGCCTTGAATGGACCCGGCATTCACAACGTTTTGCCAGTACAATGAAATGCCTTGTGCTCACACGACGAAGGTGAATTAAATCGTAGATACTATCAATTGCAAAAAAGTCCTGCTTTTACGAAGCCATCATCATATGATAAACTTTGCTGTGGAGGACTCACACTTTAACAAAACTAATTATATGTACAGGCGTGAAAGCAACTTTGCCAAAAAATGATTTTTTACACGGTTTTAATATTCGCTGTGCAGCTTTTTTGCATAAACTTATATACACAGGCCACAATAAATTACATTATCTATCGCTACGACTTCACCCAGACCTTCCAAGGCATGCATAAAAAATAACATGAGTAAAACGTCAAATTGCTGTTGGTATCTAACCACGAGATTTAAATATGTTCTAGGGAAGAGAAAGGCATTCGAAACCCACACATGTCTTGAGATAGCCAAGTCAATCAACTTTTTATCTTCAACTTACGACAAAATATTTTGAGTAATGAAATATTAAAGTTTTACTGGAATACATTTAAGACCCTTTCAAAGGAGCGCAATGGGGCAAACGTGTGTGTAGTTATTTTTATAAAAGCGCTTTTTTAGTAAGTATTCTTGACATATTTTAGTCTATAGAAGAGAACTCATCAAAATTATCTTTCAATTCAGAGTTTAAATCAGGGGTTCCCAACCATTTTCTGACTATGTGCCCTTTCAGCATTTCGACAGATGAGCATGTACCATTAAAATGTCTTATGACGAAAAGCTTCAACAATATGACAAAAATCCACTGAATTTTTAATGGAACTTTTAGATTTTGGGAACTACAGATGTAGACTCCGTATTTATGTCTCAAAGTGAATTTGTTGTCTCAAAGTTATATGTATAAATATTTGGAAATAAACAATATATAAATATATCTTTCCCGTCTATTGCTCACGTGAAATGTACCTCTTCAGATAGGCAAATGTACCCAGATTTGGAACCCCTGGTTTAAATCGATTTTTTGACCCAGATGAAAGAATTATTTTCATTGTTGAAAAGAGAATGCAGTTTTTAATATCCAACTCTAGAAACAATTTGAATGTTTAGCGCTATTACACCTGACGTTAATCAAAAGTGAACATTGTTTTAGGTAAAAAAATTAAACCAACCAGAAAAAATTTTTTTCAAAGTTTGTTCTCCAAGCGGGTTACCCGGAACGGCATTTGAAAAGTCATAACAGGAAGAATCCTCTCAATTGGCCGCGCCTTTACTGAGGTGGAAAAACGTTTTTTTCTTGGTACTAAAATACGAACTGATGCAGAGCAAAAAATATTCTGCTTGGATGCGAAAGGGTTATGGAAATCCGGACAGAGTTTCATTTTACTTGGGTTTACACTTTCTCTGTCATGCTGACCTCACTGCTGAACTGGGCAATCCACGGCAGACACCGGTTGCGACCTTCTGTAGAACTCCTACGTAACTGTGTTGATCAGATCACCCAGAAGACTGCAATCCCTTTCAAACATATAACCTTATCACGCCTCTGAATTCACCAACAATTCGGTCATCAACTTTAAACCATGAGAGAAATTTTTGAAACTGCCGAGGGGTGCTGGACGAAACAACTTGGTTAACAGTTTTTTCGGTGTCCCAGCGCTTTAACTTCAATTTGAATGAAACTGTTTATGCTTGCGCCAGTAAAATAAACTCAAAAGAATGATGTGTAGCTGGTTAAAGCTTACAAAATAACACAAGTTTGTTGAGATTGATTTATAAAGAAAATGAAAATATAATGATACGTCGTGTACCGACTTCTAAAAATTGTTGTCTGGTAAAAGACTTTTTCTCACATTTTTTTACTAGCATCTTATGTTTTCAAGCAGATATTTGTCAGGGCAGAAGTTTCGCATCAAGTTGCAACCATAAGTCTTAAAGGAAAAACCGCTGTTGTGATGTGTGGCTTATTTGCTGCAAGCTTCTACGTTTCAACCAGCTAAGATAAGTCGGAAAACGCTTGAAACCATTTATAATTATGTTATGACATTCGACGCTTGCTAAAGGAAGGCTACCGCAACAGTTTAAGAGAATCAATAGCTGTGCAAAACAATATAACAACCGAGAACACACGCAGGACAGAATCGGGTTGATCGTCACCGTGCGTCGCGAGGTGCTTACTAAGAACCGGTAATTTCTGAATTCCCAGGGCTTTCCCCTTGCGGTTAGCAGTGGAGCAATTTCTGCCTGATGTGTCGCAAAGGATGCATTAACTTTGCGTTACTACGTAACATTTTTGTAGGTGACATTCTGCCAACGACAGTAAAAGTAGACTTAGAGAAATCTCTAAATTGGAGAAATACCAACATTACCGGAATACTTTTTCTGAATCTTGTTTGGTAAACATTACAAAGCACCCGGCAATGCTGGCTAATGGGGTCTACTATATTTACGCCATTTTTCTACAATGTTTGAGAATGAACATTTGCAGGGGCACATTCTGTTGAGCAATAACCACTTTTCCTGCCAGAAAAATAAGAATTCCAGCAAAATCGACAAAAATGTTGACATCCCATGCAACACTGCCATGCAAAGATAATTAGGTCAAAGTTTTGAACCCTCACATGAAGAGCAAACCATGTGGCGCTGTGGAATCAATTAGCAGTGTTTGTATAGGAAATCGATTTTATTTAACTTTGCACATCCTTCAAATTTGAATAAGATTTCAGAACTGACATGTTTATCTCATTTTAGGGAAGTAATCTAAAAAAGGAACATTGCCATGTGCTGTTTCGGCTATAAGCAAAGAGGCGACAGATTGCGGTCAATACTTGTCAACCACAATCGGCATCACAGGATAGAATGTTTACCCGGCTTTCCAATGCTCAATACCAAAGCAGTAGGCATTTTACATTGCATCTAATTTTGTTTTTGACATCCCATTTACATGGTTTGCCCTTCCCCTCTTAATATTTTTCTGGAACCGACGCTGTCATCAGTCAGTGATTTCACATTCTCAAATCGCTCTCAGCTGCAATTCCCGGTCCTCAACGTCAGGAATATCCACAGCTAAGCCAGCTTCATCCTCAATGACATTGGTGCTGCTTGCAAGTTCACCAGCTTCAATCTATTTAGGTACAGGCTCATACTGGTCTGGCAGCCAACATCCGGTATATCTAATTCCTCACTGTCACTCTCAAATATTTTTGCCATTTATGTCGTGTCAATGCTACAAAGTGTGACAAAGGCAAGTGACAATGTCGAATTGTTGCTGCAGAAATAATTTAAAACCCTACTACAACAGCGTTGTGTTGGTAGGCGGCGCGTCAACAAGCAATGCGACGGCGATTTCAACGCGAGTACGCGCGCAGATAAAGTTCGATGATGACGCAGCACCACTGTGACTGTGAGTCACCGTTCTTGATTTCGAATCAGAACGAAAGGTTCTATCCATGTGAACAAAAAATTAAACAAAAAAAGTTCGTGTCAATTGACCTTTAAAAGTACATCATCTCTCGCTCGATCGCCCATCGAACCAAACCATTTGTGCCACGTGCATGGAAAGAGAAAAGTTTGTTCAACTTGTCTCGACTAAGCGCTGAACCTCTGCCTGTTGGATCGTGACTCATTTCCGATGTACCAGGGTACAATAAGTATGAAGAAAATTTGCTCACTCATCGTGACCACGTGCATTACCACCTCCACTGGTAACAATGGCGTAGCCAGCCCAGAAATTTAGGGGGGGACAAAAAAATTGGAGGGGGCCAAAATGTTTGATTTTAGGCGAATAACACGATTTTGTTTGGACAAACGCCTATCAAAGCACAAAATGACTATATTTTCTAAAAATTTGGGGGGGCATGGCCCCTTTGACCCCCCTGACTACGCCTCTGACGGGTAATCAATGCAGTTGAACAGACATTGTTCGTTTGGATGTTTGCGCAACTCTTCCGCCAACAAGCGATCGTCACCTTGGTTGATGAAGAGTGATATGACGTCACTAGACGTTAACTCGTTCTATTTCATCTGATATCCATGAAGACATTTTTGGCAAACACCGCGTTGCATTTTCTGAAATGGTAAAACTGATTTGACTGTTAAGAAAGCGCAGCCAATAAACATAGACTTATCAAAGGACAGATGTACTGAAAATGACTATTCAGTGAGTTTGATTTTGTAGATTTTGTAGATTTTGTAGATTTTGTAGATTTTGTAGATTTTGTAGATTTTGTAGATTTTGTAGATATTGTAGATTTTGTAGATTTTGTAGATTTTGTAGATTTTGTAGGCGATCGTGCAGTCGCTGCGAATAAGCCAAAAATAAAGTTTAACAACGTCCGTGTGTCTCGGAAAAAAAACTGTACTTCGAAAACCCAGAAAATATCAAAACGTCGACAAACGGTAAGTGCGATTATAACGTGCTACGAGTAAAAGAATCATGAAGATTGAAGATATGTGTTAAAAATAACAGCCAATGATCTAAATGAAATCATCTTAAAAGTGTCGAGACAAAGTTTTATTGTCAGGAAAGGGTCACTGATTCAACAAACCAATCGACAAAGGAGTTTTTTTCTACCTACGTCCTACAAAAACAGTGGTATCACGTAGTGTCCTGTATCCCTCGATTGATTTGGTGGGTTTATCAAACCCTAGTCAAATGCGTTGACCACGTGATACCCACGTAAGCGCGCGTTGGAGCGCCTTCCACGCTTCAGTAGCTTCATTTTTATGTGTGACATGTTAAAACGTGCGCTTGCGGTCATCATTTCCGATCTGCAAAGGGAGTGAGTTCGCGTCACGCAGACCCGACGTAATGATTAGTGTGAGGTGGCTTATGCACGCTGAACCCACGTTATGGTTAGAGGGGGCTAAGCGCCAGTTGGCTGTAAATAGCTGAAACTCACTCAGCGCATGCTTCTACGGTCGTGGTAGCAGTATACAACATAAGAAGTTCTTCAGGCCCCAAATTTTTTTATGAGTAAGTCAGTTCAGACATATATGAAATTTACACTACCCCCCTTTTCATCAAAAATCTTATGATGTATAGAGCAGCGCTCTTCAACCGGTGTGTACGGTTCACCCTAGGGTGCACCACAATATGCGTGGGGTGCACCACTACGAAAAGGTTCACAAGGATGCATTACAAACTTGCCACACTAAACAGGCTTTTTACAAAATCTCTCTGTTAGCAAAAATGAACCATTAACCAACCAATGACTTTCAGGATTTAAACTAGACTTTGCACATTCTAAAGTGTGGTGCGTAAGCATCAAACCATGTCAAGCTAATTGTTGTATTAAGTTGATTATTTGTAATTCATAAGCAACAGACAATGAGCCATTATCAACTGAATTAGGTACTGAGTTACTGAATTAGGGTACTTGCTTATTTAGGCCAGGGTACTCACAGACATGGGCGCAATTATGTGGGGGACACGGGGGATGCATCAGCAAATAGGGTGCATGAGTGTAAGTAGGGTGCATGAGTTCGTCAAAACATTTTCAAAGGTGCACCATAACAAAAAAGGTTGAAGAGCACTGGTATAGAGTACAAAGTAACTTTATTTGTGCTCAAACTGCTCAATGAGAGTTATATTTTCAGTGTAGTTTTTGTCATAAACTTTAGTTGAAGGGAAGTATATATTTTTTATTTTTGAAAACTGGGTTCATCACACCCGACGAAATTGTTAGTGTGACAAAAATTGAACCAAAGTATTCCAGGGGTATGATTGTTTTTAAATCAATGGTTGCTGGGTTATTTTTTGTTAATGTAAAAGATGTACTTTCAGCATATGACTGGAAATAGCAAAACAGCCCTGTCCTAAAAATAACAATTATAACCCAAATAAAAACCTTGGAAATTTAACCAGATCTACACATAATGATAATAATGCAAAACAATTATTCACAAAAATTGTTTCAGGAAATCAGGCTCTTGGCATTTTTTGTAGTTGAACTTGTCACAGCCGCACCTTTACTTCTTAATCCTTATTTTAGTGTCTTTAACCAAGCAACTGCGACTACAAATCAAAACGAGGAAAACCTTTTCAAGTTTAAAGATTCACATTTTACAATGATGACGTTGCTAACTGGCGAAACACTGGTAAATACAAAATGTAAAGCAGCTGATCAACTTGGTTTGTAAATTAGCTTATCTTGAATTTATTTGCTCTCGATGCACAATTATAGTGATGGTATCAACAAAGTTCGTGAAATCAGCTACAAACATCATGAATATTCTTATAGAGATTTTTAGATTGAAAACAAATATTTTCGTTATTTAAGTTTTTCTAGAGTGTTCATGTGACACGAATTTTTTGTTTCGTTATTTTGTTTGCATCGATAAAACTTTTCGTTTCATTCCAAATCACTAATTTTAATCCACGTAGATGACACGGAAAAACTAAAATTCGAAAAAAGAATAAAAGCATAGTGATGTATCTGCAGTATTAACCTAGGCATAAGACACACCTCAGATTGTATTACAAGCAAAGAATAACACTGCCAGTATCTACGATTTGTAGGTGGTCAGAATACAAGCATAAAGATGGAACCTGAAACATGATCTGACCAAAGCTATGGTGAATTTATTCATAATATCAAGAGTCGTAATGCGTCCTAATCAATCAAGGTTTCACACTGCATGAACTCGATGACCTGAGCAAAATTTTTCCAGATCACTTACAGATTCCTGCATTTCGTTAAGTTTTTAACATAGGTATTAGCAATAGCCTAAGTAATAAGCTAAGCAGAGTTATTGCAAACATTTGTGTCAACCTCACAAAAGATAATGAGTCACGATTACAGTGATAATATTTGGCTGTTGGTCAATTGACAACACTCATTCACCTGAAAAACAACAAAACAGATGCAACATGCAAGAAAATAGCCTCCATGAAAATAACTGGCTAAACAAATGTATGGTCAGCAAGTTATTCTGTTTCCTGACGTGCCATGAGTTTTTTCACACATAGGCCAAAAAAGGAAACCAAAGCAACACTAACAAAAGTTCAAAATTTTTACACAAAACAGGAATAAACAACATTTTCAAATCTACCTTTCTGGTAGTGGAAATACTGTCATAATGCTACACACCTAAACATGGGTGTCCGCAGGCGGAGGCAAACTGGCATTCTTCCCTGGAAATTGGGCCTGAACCAAAAATTTCCAGGAATCCAGAATTCAACAGCCTTATTCCGATTAATATATTTAATAATTGCAATAATAGTTTATCTGCCGCTGACACCCCCACTGCACAATAGTCAGGTTCACTGTTCTGGTGTCATACAATGATGAGCTCATGTCCTCTTGCTCCTTTGTCTGCAAAGGCAGGTTGCGGTACTTGCGAGTGAATTTTTCTGCTATTGTTCTTTACTGCGTAATAACATGGCAACAAATCTTCAAAGCTTCACTCCAAGTTACGGTAGTAGGCCAGTTTTGCCAGCTGGTATATATATATCTATTTTTAAAAGTTGGTATATTTTCAAAGTGCTTCGTATATAAATTTTTATTTGGTATATATCATGAAAAGTTACGTATGGATGTAAGAAGATTTAGCAAAAAATGACTGATAAACTTTGCGTGGCTTGCAAAGCAGGATTCTTCTGGTGCTGCGTAACCCTTTTGCAAACTGTGCAAAAAAATGACAACCGCAAACAAAGCAGCTGTTATACAAAATAATAATGCGGTGGACCTCAAAAGAAACGAAAATGCAGTTGCAGATGTTGCAAGTCTGAGTTTTCCAACGTTAAAATATCTGTCGCTGCTGAAGTTCTAAAAATTCGAAATTGAGCTAGCAAATTCTCTATGATGCCACTGTTCAATGGTTCAACAGCATCGTTTGGTCATCTAAATCAGGATTGTACCACCACGCAGCAGTGCCGGACCAAATGAACCTAACCAGCTTGGTCCACGTGCCACAGCTGTGCGTGTCAAGCTCTGCGGATTGACAACTTGCTGGCCACCCACGTAAGATTGGCAATACTCTTTAAAAACCGTAATGCTTGCTTTAAAATCTGGACCTTTCCACGGGCCACAAGATTTCAGTTCCCGGGCCACTTTTGGCCCGTGGGATACGGGTTGCAAGGCCCCGTCTTCTTCTTTTGAGCCAGTTGTTCTAACCACTGATTGGCCGCACTAGATTTCGGGGCAGGTACTGAGCAGCCATTCGATTGTCTCATCGTCCAGAACCGTCAGGCCCTGCAGTCCTTGAGGATGTCGGTGGAGTGGACATTGAAGGGCAACATGGTCGACAGTTTGTTCTTCTTCACCACACTCACAGGCCGCAGAGGAGGCCATACTTAATTTGTACAAACATGAGCGGAAACGCCCGGCGCCGGTGCTGAAGCGGTTAAGTCGGACCCAGGCTCTTCTTGGGAGGGTCACTCCGGGGAGTGGGTGCCGGTGTCGGGGATGAAAATGCGGAGTCTTGTGGGGTTGTCCGTCCACTTTGTATTCCATTGGTGATCCGCCCAATGCGCCGCACGTATGTTGTTGTTGTCAGATGAACTGATGAGTTGTTGTGCGGCGGGTACAAATGGGTGTCTCGATTTGAGGCGCCGTACATTTGCACTCGATGGACAGGCGAACGCTGAATGGAGCAGGTGTCCAGGCTCCACAGCACGGCGTGCCAGAGACAGTGTAGCTCCATTGCTACGAAGCTCCGCAGGTTAGGCCGGGGTTTGGGCAGCCTTGCGTTAGCAGGTGGTCGTCTGTGAAAGAATATCGTTTTGAAACCAACATCCATATCGTTTTCGTTCACGGTTTGTCAAAAGTATGGTCAATTTGATAGAAGGAGAATGCTACAATTTGCTGCCATGACAGGTGTCAATAAGGAAATCGTGGCCGGGCCAGTGACGTAAAAATTTGTTTGTCGGGCTAAAACGCGACACGCCTAGACATACCTACTGATGCTGCAGAAAAGGCACAAGTTGAATAAATGCAAAATTATGAAAATTATCAAAAATATAATAAATATCACGATTGCAGCATTTGAACTTTGAAATGGGCGCTACTTTAGTATAAGTCGTAACAACCGAAATGTTAACGATGACGTAAAGCAGCAGGTAAATTTTGTGAATATGCTGTTTTGCCGAAATCACACGGTATATTAATTTTGTTACAGAACAGGGTAGGCCGGATTAATTACTAACTGTAGTGTTTCGTACTTCAGGTTGAAGCAATCGTGATCAGTAATATCTTGTTTGCTGTTGTTAAAACAGGAGAAACGTTCAGTGAAGTATGCTAAGCAAAAGAACAGAATAGCTGTAGTGTTTGCCAGCAAAACGTTTGAGGTTTGACGTATTAGATGACAATCACGCGATTAGTCTGTATCATTACATAAGACGTTATACGATATCAACTTACTGTCGCTCTTCGGTTTCTTCTGTCCTTTTGTCAAGAGGGCGTGCAAGCGGAGTTCCTGAGCTTTATCAAAAAGGGCACAAACATTTGATTGGGGTGTGTATTTTTGCTGTATCTGAACTAAATGACTTTTTCTGATACAAAAGACAAGAAGGGACTAACTTTTTTTGAAACGTTCAGCGGAACAGATAAAAGGAATGTGAAGTTAATCCAGCGTGAATGCTAAATTGTTTGAGTCTAAATTTCCACATTCGTTTCTTCTTAACCCATTAAATGACCACTGCCAAAATATAAATAATATCCTTCTCGTTTTGTAGTAATCAGATTTTTATATGTCCCAACAAAAAAATCAGAACAAAATATCGGTTAATTTTTTGCGGTTGCTTAGCGACAATATGTTCCATTAATGGAACGATGGTCCAACGTGAATTCACAGGGGTGTGATAACGCTGGTTGACGTTTCGTATTCTTTTTTTTCTGTTGCTTCGGTGAGACAATTCTATCGTGACACTACAGCAGTTTTTATCGTTGCTCTGATGGGTTTGTGCCAACAGGCCCGTGGCCAGGTTTTAAGGTTTGGGGGAACAAAAAACATTTTTACGTGGGAGATTTTTTTTATTATAAGTTTGAAACAAACTGTAC
>JGI24158J21664_10007052_pt1 | contig 14871 bp, 13 predicted proteins | sample Ectturendosymbi3_FD_21664 | JGI IMG/M metagenome (IMG submission 21664) | reverse complement strand
AAATAAGTTGTTGAGGGGACCCCTTTGGCGCACTTGTACATATTTGTTGCTTTATTTTGAAAAATGTATGACTTGCTTCAGAGCTTATTTAATGCGGCTCTGGAGTGGTTCATAAGCTTTTTAAAAATTAATGCAGAACCTAAAAACAAACCTCAAAAAGGGCGGCCCGTGGCGACCGCCACATTCACCTCCCCTAATATCCACCCATGGTCACATGTATTAACTTAGGAAACATCCAAGACCAGTGACACTCCGTAAAAAGTTCGAGGTTAGCAATTTTGTTACCTGAATTTCGTCTATCATGCAAAAGCATGCGCATGCGCAGTAGCATACTGCATGCACTGTGAGCGTTGGATTCCCGTCCCATTGTGACGCAACTATAAGATAAAAACCAAGTCGGAAAGTTCGCAACCTTCTTATCTCAAGCCCAAGGCTTGCACAACCCAGAAACCTCGAAGGGCCAATTTATCAACATGAACTTGCCGCGGCCGCAAGAATTTATTTCGTTGCAGTTTGAAAGAAATTCTGAAACAATTCATTATCCGAAGTCGGACTTTTGCAACATTTTCTGCAATTGAGAAAGCTCTCGCGGCCCGCGTGTAGCCTGCGGGCAGTGTGATGTGCAGGCCTGTTCTATCTGAAAGCATTGTTACGCAGACATGAGGAAAACCACATGCGGATGTTCATTGCTGGAGACACCCACACAATACGCCTAAAACGTCACTAAGGTTCGTAACTGCTCTCTTTGCGAACCTTGGTGATCTTAATGAGATTTCGCCACTGGGTATAAGCGACTGGCCTTCGACGTTTTGTAAATGGTAATTATTAGCATCCACTGATATTTGACTTTTCGTAAATATTACAAAATATTCCGACCTCAATTTGGCGCCCCAAAATGTTTCCGCCCGGGGACAGATGTCCTCCCTTTCCCCCCTAGTTGCGCCACTGACTAACAAACAACTTAATAAGTTACGACTTTAGAGCATTTCGAATAACATTATCTTTTGATACTTTTGATTTTCTTTCACGTAAGCGTAGGGTGAACTTACTGTGTCTGCGTTCCATTTCCGCAGACCTTGCAGGCGTTTCTGGACAATTTTTGGTTTAAGTTTATTCCAGAGATTTTGCTTGCAGCTTTCTGCGCAGATGTATTTGCAAAACATGTTACTGCGTATTGAAAAACATGCAATGGTCCAACTGATTTAATTGATGCCAGTACTAATCCAGGATGCTGCAAACGTGGAAAAATGACAATTTCAGGTGATGCAAGCAGAAAAGAACGGGCAGCAAAAGCAGGGAATAGTGAATCATAAATTACTCTTTAAATGACAATAATTATGTTACATTTTGTGTAGCTGGGACGTTGGTAGGTTTTACTGCTCAGAACGGCTTGTGAGCAGTTAGGCCAGCCAATTCATGGTCTTTTCTGCTTGCATCTCGATTAAATACACGTAGCCGTCAACATTATCTCGATGTTCTCACCAGTGGAATAGATCCTTGNATGTCAGGNTGGTCTCCAGACCAATTTATCTCCTTGGCCATCGATACATTTGACAGCTCTTCTGCCAGGAAGTTTCCTTCAAGTAAAAAATACAGACACCTTTCAAAGTCAAAGTTCAGTAAAAATAAAAAGTATAGGCCAACCTTTAACAGCAACGATACGAATGCTTGCTGTCGTCCCTTACCTGCGATGTTTGGGTCAAGGCCAGCAGTGTTGGGCTGCTCAGTTGTCCTTTCATCTGGCTGTAGGTAACTCGGCGCAGTGAGGCTGATATCAGGCACAGTGAGACTGATTTTAGGCACACTGACTCCACCCGTCGCCATTTCCTAGCCTATAAAGTTGGCCGAGCACGAGCTACACAGTCCACTGCATCACTTGTCTCAGAAACACGCTTCCCAGATGACCTTTCCAGCTGTATGCTTGAATTGTTACCGCATAATACGCCCTTTATTACCAGTATTCCTGCTGTGCCCTGTACAGCACAAAATCACGTTTACAATGTTGAAGGACACGAGACAGTGCTATTTTACTAGGTGTGGTTACAGTGCTGTTTAATCCGTACGTCAGCAAAGCTTTATGTTTTGCAGCCATGCCGAAAAGATGATAACAAGGCTGCCAACTAGCCAAAGAAACCTTTCTCGTATTCATGTGTCTATATACATACTGTACAAATTTATCCGTTTTTGGAAACATGTTTTATTTAGCAAAATGTATCTGATAGTAGCGTATGGCGCTTATTGTTACTGTGTGCGCGCTGTTTGTGGCGTCACAATTTGAGGTCATATCCACATTTCCAAACCAACGTTTTGGAAAAGTTTGTTGACACAATATGCATATTATTCTACACGTACTCTCCTTATTCGTTTTTGTACCATTTTATGTGTCACTGTATTGACTTTAAACTATCACTGCTTCAATTTAGGATACCGGAGCAAGAACACTCAACGCAACGGCGGAGCTGCAATTCGTAACTGCAAAAACATCAGGGTGCGCGAATGTCTAGTTCAGCTGTGTCCAACCCCTGGCTTACTGAGTCTAAAAGCATATCACGATCTTGACCAGGGCCGCACATTGGGTGACATATTAATGAGCGCCGCACGTTCAATGGCTTACTTTGATCTTAGCAAGCTAAATTTAGCTTAAGCTAATGTCCTGAAAGCGTTAGAATCCTAACTACAATGGTAACAAACGCGACAAAGAGGCACTGAGGACCACCTGCTTAAAAATGTGAAATTCACGATTATCAAAATAAGGCCAGGCTGTCAGTTTATAGCAGTGGTTGCCAGCAGGTCGATCGCCGATTCTGAGTTGGTCGATCGCGCCTGATTTTGAATTGAGTTGACAAGATACTTAAAAACAACATATTTCAATCAATATTCCAGAAATTATATAAAGACTATCCATCAATTGACCGACCGGTCGATCGCGAGTTATCAAAAAATTTTCTAGTCGATCCGAGTCGAAGACAAGTTGGCCACCCCTGGCATAGGATACTTCTACTACAGCGAAAACCTAAACTGGGCCGCACAAAACCTTCGACTGGACCACATGCGGCCCGCGGGTTGGACATAGCTGGGTCTAGTTGAATGCGACCAGTCGAGCACAAATGGTGTGCGGCTGGAATGGCGCACACCCAGGGTTGTCAGATCGAAATTTGCTAACTTGTACAAGAATTGAAAATGCCCAATAAAACTTTCAATTTGTAATTATGTGGCTGTTGAATATAAAACTATTCTGGTGACAGAACAGCTACGGGCTTGTTTGAGTCGTTATGCTCAATCCGACTGAACGGGCAATTATTGAAGGTCAGGGGCGGAGCCAGACATTTTCATTTGGGGGGGCCACTGGAGGGGCCAGTTTTGCAACAAGGGGAGCTGTCAATGGTCTTGTGTAGGACTTTCAGAGAGACCTACTCCAGTGGCATGACGTCACGCGGAAAATTTTGGGGGGGCCAGGCAAAATTTTGGGGGGGCAGTGGCCCCCCCTAGCTCCACCCCTGTTGAAGGTCGAATGTGTTCTGGTACATATGCTGATGCTCGTATTACAAGCACAGGTGTTTGGGTGTATCAGCCAGAGGCGAATTTTCATTTTCGGGGTACAAGGCTATTTCAAATTGGGGGCCCTTCTATTAGGTTTGCGACGACTGATGTCATACAAATTAGCACTTACACGTGCTCGTTACATTCACTGAACAAATTGTTACAGTTCCAAAACATATTACTTTATTCTGAATTCCTTCGATATCAGGAACAAAAGCAGTCGCAATGAAACTAACGAAAAAGGCAGCGGTGAAGTTATCTGACCACTCCCAATACTTATTTATTTTTATTGAGTGCCTCACTGTCCTCGTGTAATCTGACAAACGGATTCAGGCGTTTTGTTTCACACATTTTATGTAACAATAACCGATTCCCAACGCCATAAAAAGAGAATGCTCATCGTCACTCACTTCAATTTTTCGCACTCATTTTTTCGATAGAGACCTTTTGTTAACGGCATAGTAAAAAGTGCATTGAACCAAAACAAAAATACAAATATAAGTGCTTGCAGAAATGCTGTAAATTTTCCTTATTCCCAAAATTTTGATCCCCCCGAAATCGGGGGCCCTAGGCTTAAGCCTTTTAGCCTAATGGTAAATCCGCGCCTGGTATCAGCGCACACACAGGGATGCCACATCAAAAAACGAAATGGGAAGTTAGTGATGCATGCATGAAAAAGACAGGTAAATCAAGCAAGCTGAAACGGGACAGTTTTGACATTTGGATTAGAAAATCAGTGAGACATCCACAATTATAATCATTCAAGCTTTTTTATGAGTTTCCTTTGATCGCACGATCTGGAAAGTTACGTCATTATCACTTTGGTGTCGACTGGGTGTGGGTCGCACATCCGGAGAATACCCCCCTGCTAGCTGATAGAGAAAGAGTATCATCAAGTTAACTTTGGCACTGCAGAAATATGGCAGCGCTTACGTTTTTATCACTTGTTTTTGATTGAAAGAAGTGAAAAGTTCATTACAAAAACAAGAATCTCGGAGTTTCCAGCATTAAACTACTGTAATTCAAGTGAGCAAAAAACAGAAGTTGTGACTATGTCTTGATTGTAGAGAATCGTTTGCATTGGCATGTAGCTGTAGGATGATTTTAATCTTCAGCGTAGCTGGATTATAGAATTTGAATGCCATTTTCTTCACCTGTCCTGCAGCCTATTTTCATCAAACTTTCAGAATTTTTTGTAGCATTTCTTCATCGCAAGCAACAACTGTAACAAGATATGAAAATCAAGCAGTTTCAAGAATGCTTCTCAGTTGTGTAGAATTTTCACAAACAGCCTAATTCAGATAGAAGTAAACGCACGCCAGTGGTGAAATGATATGCAAAAGTGACTGAGAAGGCAAGCATCACTAAAGACGAGAATCAAAATCATGCGCTGACTGTTATTGGTTGATGGAGGGGGGTCAAACAAATATAAGAACCACTATTAGCGAAAGATTACAAAAATGGCCATCACCCATCTCAACCTTGGGATGACACAATACAAACGGGGATCTCGGCATCGTGGCTCCAGTGCGGACTAACTTAGTGAGAACATAAAAAATTGACGTCTCCAACCGAAATTACCACCATTTTCAAATACAAATTTTAGTATTATTTATCTACAGATAATTTCCACGTAACTTTGTCTGGCAGGATTGCGCAGTCGGACGCAAAATGTCCGACCTTTCCAAAATTTCCGACTCCTTAATATAGCGTGAATTAAGTTTGGCTGTCAACAATTATTCAGCAACTAGCAATCAATGAAAATCGTGGAACATAACAAGCATTCTCTGTTTCAATAAAAGTTTCAAAAATATTGTACCATTTCAACGGGCACGAGGCGGTATATCTAATTTAGGAGTGCGATGTTATAAATCATTCGATTGGACTTCTGGAGTTGGAGTCAGATAAAAACATCCGACACCGACTCCCAGTATTCTTGGGAATCCGACTCCACCAAAAACCTCCGACTCCTTACGACCCCGCAACCTTGCCGTCTAGCTGAGCGATTTAGCACAGCAATTTTATTCATCCGCACGACGTAATACTTCGGAGCGGAAACGCGATAACTTGTTGCGCAGTGATCGCCGTCAGGGACGGAGCGCTATTTACACAAAGCTAAACAGACGAGAAAATGAAACACCTGCTTTTATTTCCACCATCACTGCAAAAACGTCGGCGCAAAACTTAACCGCGAATTGACACGTGGTTTATCGTGCGATCCCTTTCAATTTATGTCTAGAGTTTCACAAACTAATTTTTGTTCATTATTAATTCCATAGCGCAAAAATGTATCTTCACAGCAACGTTAACGTGCTGTTGGTAAAGTTACAAAATTTAATTGGATTTTTATTTTTCTTAAACGAAATTATTTGCTCTTAGCCATTGCTCTTAACAACATCCAGTGTGTTGCTATGTTTACTGCACAAAGCAAGTGCAAAACAGTCGGTTAAGAATCGCAAAGTTGCATGAAACCTTAGCTACGTTGTCCCATGATACAACGACTGAACAACGAAAATTTCAGCAAACTAATCCACATAGAAAGCTTTGCACACGATGGTTAAACCCCACTGAAGGCACTCAGCAACTTCTCACATTTTGAAATCGTTGTAGTCAGAGCAACAGCCCGACAACTTCTTCGATTTGTTTAACCGTCATAATTTCGACAAAGCAGCATGTCTTCAGATGGCAACATGAAGACCGATTTGTCACATCGAATGAGAGCGACTCTCGAGCGGCCTCCAGCGGTGGGCAGCAAACCCTTCTTGTCTTCCGAGGAATCAACGAAAAGGTCGCTCGTCATAAAGCGCAGTTTCCACGTCCTCGCTCAGATCGCTCAAAAGTGCTTCAGACGACGAATCGCCATCGTATCGGGAACTTGGCGCGGGCTGGTCGGAAGCACCGCTTCTGCTGGAACATAAATATCAGTCGGTGGACAACGACTGCATGCAACGGCTGATCCAGAGCGCCCGATGTCTGTGGAGCCCTGGTGAGTGGGGTCCCTTTTGATGTAACGGCGCTGCTTTTTGTATCACAGCAGAAACGGAGTTCAAACGACACTCTCTAAAGCAGTGGTTCTTAACGTTTTCTCCACCACATCCCCACGGTAATTATCCTGTATCTCAAGCCCCTCTGACTTGAAACAAGTTGCAAAAACAAAGGGATTTATTGGTAAATTTATTTGATCAAACTTTTCATGTTGTATAGATCGCGTAAGGGCTAGCGGCCTCTGGTGAGGCTATTTCCCCGGTAAGAATCGCTGCTCTAAAGTCTAAACCAGTATTTCTCAAACTTTTTTGTTCCATAGCCACCCCTTTTCATTCTGCGCACATCGCTGTCGCCCCCCCAAGACTGCTTTTTCTGATCTTACGAAGGGCAGCCAAACAAGGCTAAACACGGGCGCGCAGCATGGTTTATTAGTATTTTTTGTAGATACACAAGATTGTTGGGTTCACTAACAGTGGTTGTGCAGCGTGTTAAAAATGGAGGACACACATATGTCTGGACCAGCGTCAAAGGTTTTCTGAATTTACGATTTTGAAACTTTGGTGATTCTCTAAAAGACCACTTAGTTTGACCACGAAAAGCATCCATTTTCTTGAACCAGAAAATATAAACACTTTTGTGTGATAACCAAAAGTTGCCGCCACCAGAGAATCTGCGGTATTTTACGAGTTAAGACCTTTTTCGGCTCCACACTATTGACGACACCCAAAAAAACGCCTGGATCCGCCACACATTGTATGTATAATATAAATAAGTACTGAAGTCAGTCGCAGATGGCGTCACCAGCCCAAAATTTTTGGGGGCTGAAATGTTTGACTTCAGGCGAACAACAGTATTTTTGTGTGGGACTCCGCTTCTCAAAGCACAAAATGACCAGGTATGTTAAAAATTCAGGCGGGCATGGCTCCATGGCTACACCTATGAGTCAGTTTAATCGGAAAGAATTCAGTCTATAGGTTTCATGAAAAGTTACTTGACCAACGCACAAGAACACCTGAATCAATGTCAAACAACAGTTGTTGTCTGAGCGCAGGATATTTTCTATCGGTAGCATCATTGGAGATTAGACCTTGTTGCAACAAAAAAATCAAGCACAAAGAATCTACGTTAACTTCATTCATTACAATCATTTGCAGTCTACTGACATAGATGAGACTTCGCACCGACTATTTATCAGCTACATCTTTAAGTAGTAATGAATGAGCACTTTCGGAAGCGAACAACCTTCTTCGACGTGTCCGCCTTTTGCTTTTCACTTTCAAACCCACAAGTGGAACTTCTTCTGCCGCGTCATCGGATTTATTGGAGCGTGACGTACGCTCACGTTTCGCTTTCAACTTCCGCACAGCCCGGAACCTGCGTAAGTGTACGTGCGTTACGATCGTGTCAGTGTTTCACTGAAGCAGTTGGCGACGTCACAAACACGTTTAAAGTAGCGACTTGTGAGTTGCTCGTGCTTCGCACAAACGAAAAACAGTTGAATGAGCTCCGTTCGGGAATTTTTTACCTGATGCTACAGCTTTGAGAACTTGCTTCCAAAGTATAGGAATGGCCAAGCCAATGATATCACTTATCACTTAGCAACTTGCTCTTAGCCGCTTGGGTCGCTCTGTTGTCCACAAATTTATACTAATATGGATTACTACAGTACCCAGTGTCAAGAGAGATTTTCGACCTCTGCGAAATTCCTGATTTGTTCATGTGTGTCAATTATTTTGCTTCTCAGAAATACATTGCCTGTAACGTTGCACTGCGCATGCGCAGTGAAGTCGGCGATTTCGCAAGTAAGAAATTTCGCTTTCACCGGAAACAGAATCGACTGGAAAACTTGACAAGTTCAGACAGAGCAGTCTTTGCTCCAACAGTAGAGTAAGTTTTGTTTTAATTTCTACGCCAAACGCAAGCGCGTCATATCAGTTGCGTGATGGCAGAGAACCGGTTTGCAGAAGGTACCATTTCGCCACTTGCAAACAAAATCGAAATAAACCCTGTGTTGCTTGGTACAAGCGACGGGTAAGATTAGACAGACCATCAGCCGCCAATCATAACCGCTCTCAGCCACCGCCAACCTATTCTATATTTCCATGTGTGGTGTTCGATGCGGGTGAGCAGCGTTAGGTTGCCACCAAGTGGATGAATTAAGCACACATGAATAAAGACGACAAAGTTGAGATTTTTTTCGCAGCAGCAAACACAGACGAGTGCCGAGGGGGGAGCATGACTGTCGATGACGTCAGCACTGGCCAATAGGAGCCAACAACGGCTTTTGCTAAAAAGCATTTAGCAAATAAGAAAAACGGTTTTGATTCAAAGTTTTCCCCAAAACAATGTTTCTTTTTACTTCTGACAATCACTTTCCCACTTATTTGATCTTTATTTGCTTTCAGAAAAGTTGTCCTTTAAACAGAATGAGATTTTTTGCAAAGCGAGAAAAAAATAGAAAAGAAGTTTTCAGCAAAAACAATTGGTTTTGCAGAACGTCACTAGCTTTTGCTTGAACTTGGACGAAAACAAACTCTGGGTTGGAATTTTTCTGAACTACCAGTGATGATAGTTGTATGATATTAAAAAACCTAGCAAGTTGTAATCAGGTAGAGTTTTCGCCGTCTGTACAGCAGGAGCAAGCTTACCGTTTCAACGCACCGCACAGTAGTAAGAGCACCAGGAAGGTCCCGGCCAGAGACCCCAGCAGGAAAATGACGGCTCCGATGTAACTTGTGCCTAGTTTGTAACTGACCCAGTTGATCACGTAGGCCAAGCCGCCAGGGTAGATGACCTCTGGAAAGAGAGAAGCTTTTGAAGGAGGAATATGTGAGATTGCATTGCATTGTTTTGCAACTATGTGTCGATTTCATGGCTAAACAAAAAACATTTAAACCATGTAATACGGTTGAAAAATGGCCATTTTCTTAGCAATGCCACAACGAAAGATCCTGCAATCACCTGATCCAATTGCACCATTTGTGTTATTCTACCAAGTGTTGAACTTACTGACACTGTACTTGAAAAAAAAGACTAACATAACACTTCAATAAAAAAAGCAATACATAAAAGGAACTCAAACACGAACACAGACAAACATTCATACACGCAAGACAAGCAAAGGCCGTATTTGAAGAGCATAGATACAAGTGTATGCTTAATTGATCTGATCACAAGCAACACGTAACAACCACAAGCTGCTGGCGTTGTCAATTTCTNAGCTTCAAGTTNAAAGTTCCGGCTCACCATGATTTATGACGGAGATCACGTGGTTCACCAGCAGCCATTGGGAATGCTCTTTCGATACCACGCATGAGTAAACACCGGATAGCGTTCTACTGCCATCCCGCAGCGGCATCAGGTAAACACGCGATCTCACTTGGTGGAGACCAGAGTCTTCGGTAACTCGGAAAAAAGTTTTCCTTGAAACCTTTATCAAAAATTTCAACGTTTGTACGTGTGGCACCAAAATCAAAGATAAACATCGATTAACAATACTGTTAAATATAAAAATCAGATGTTTGCTGAACGTGGACTAAAAATAAAACTGCACGAATGTCGAATTTCCTTTTTTCGTTGAATTTAGAATGTCCAATCGGCTAGTTTGCCAATTAACTGCCACCACCAATTCTGTCTATCTTCAGATTCGGTAGTTTTTCAGGTATTTGCGAAGTATGCACCGGCTTGGTAACAAGAGGCTGCAAAGAAAGTATGCTGATTTATTTTTTTCACCTGGTGCAGTATCATTGGTTGCAGCCAGTGCAGAACCACACCAGTGAGCACGTATTGCGCTTCCGAGCTGAGATGAAGAGAGTTGTTTAAGCTTACCATTAAGTGATTATTTTCGAATGATTTTGATGAGCTCTGTATAAGAGCGGCGTGACTGTCATTCAGAACAGTGCTTATCGGTTTTTGTCGATAAACGTTTGCTGCGCAGCTCGCCGTTACCATGGCATTAGACTTTTTCGTTGCCCAATCTCGACGTTTCAGTAAACATTTTTTGGAAGCTTGTTAATTTACCGAATTATTCATATCTTTTTATAAAGCACGGTTACAGGATTTTGGTGCTGCGCACAATTAACTACACGAAGAGTAAATGCGCATGATCTTTGTAAGTCAAAAAATGCGAAAATTTGCGCGTCTTCCAAAATCTATTTTTTCACTGGAATCGTGCATATATGGTCTCTGCAGTTCGGGTATGTTGCAATATTATTTACAAGACAGGCACAAAAGATGAATGAACTGCGGCGGTCGCAGACGGGAAAGGTGATGTCACACCGGACGTGACGTTTGCGGCAGGCGGCGCGATTGCGGGTGAAAAACCTGGGTTAGAAAATTTAAAGGTACCGTTCTAAAAAACGAAATTTTCCGGACAGCGAAAAAAAACGAAATTTTCCGAAAAACTCGTTTTCTAAAAACGAAAATTTACGAAATTTTCCAAAAATTTCGTTTTCCAAAAACAAAATTTTCCGGACAGCGATCACCCATCGCTCCAGCGGCTAGCGCTGGTAGCGAGACAAAGCTGTGACGCGCGACGGCAGCACACGCCCCTACCGGGAACCCATCTTTGTACCAAGAAACAGACGGGGGCGTCGCAGCTTCAGGGGGGACAGGAACGACGCAGGAAAGCGAACGGAAACGGTTCAGTTTTTCCGCTGACGAGGCGTCCCACTTCGCATGGACGCCCGGCCTGAAGTGCCAAGACTTCCAAGTGACTGAAAAAAGCATTTGTGAATGAGACGCGATGAAAAGCGGCACCAACTGGCGCCGGCACGGCCCGGCGTTCGTAGAAACATAATCCCGTTTTGTTGAAATGCACTTGGGCCACATCAAAGCAAGGCCGCCTTGTTCAGGATTGCAGTGGAGACAGTGGTTGGTCGTTGCGCTGTTTGAATGCAAAACCTAATTAACAACGCTGAGATTATGACGCGACAAAGCTTTTCTCCGATTATGGAGCTGTGCGTTGCGCACAAAGACGAAAAGTAGTTCGTTGTAAACAAACTGATATCTTCTGAGCGCAGTTGTATTACTTCAGAAATGAGCAAGTGATGAATAATAACTTTTGCTATAACAACATAGACGCTGATGCTTCGAAAATACACCGATAATCATGGCAAAGGTACCTGAGCTGAATCAATTACTTTCCAAAACATAAGGAACTTGTTGTTTCAGTTGGAAACAAGCGATGTTATTTTTGCTGCGTTGCACTTGACGGATAACGGTGATTGCGTAACAATAAAGCTGAAAACAACTAAAAAACTGAGCTTGAGTTAAAAGACAAACTGGCCAACTCGAAAGTTGACCAGGTTCATGGACGTATCTATCCTCCTAATCGCTGCATGTGTCTACCTCACACACAGTGAAAAAAAAGCATTAAGAGACCCTGATTTGAAACGGTGATTTAACACGTTTATTAGAGACAGCTGCTTTCTGCTTTAGCTGACTGGATGATGCAATGCGACGCGTAACCATGGACCAAGAACTCCGTCGATAAGCGACCACAGTATGACTACCGACAACAAAAGCCCCTTTACGATGTGTCGCATGCAGGAGTGGAGATTTGGGGAGGCGAACGAAGTCGCCCCGGGCCCCGTCTCTTTCAGAGATGCCGTGATAACCCCTTTGAGATTTGAGCACTTAATTTTTGCACTGTGCTGTTAAAAAGCTTGTGAACCACTCTAGAGCCACATTTAACAAGCTCCGAAGCAAGTCGTATGCATTTCTAATTACTGAGAGTTTGCCTCAGGCCCCTAAATTATAAGATCCCCCACATGGTTGCATGTGGCAAGGAACGACGTGACCAGACATAGAACACTAGAACACGGACGGAAGTACGTCGCATGTCAATACCAGCACAAAGACGAAGGACTGATGTACGAGCATAAATTTACGATGAAGTTAACTTGAAAAAGAAGCTGTTTATAGTTTTTCTGGAGTTGCATTTTTCTTTCCGTTTTTTGAAAACAGAATCTGCAAGCTGTAGAGGTGGCGCACTACCCTCTCGCAAGGGTTGATAACAGCAATGTACAAATTTATCACACGTTTTAACACATTTACCTCATAATAACCAATAAGGCATTTGTGATTCAGCAGCCGATCGACCTCCAAACGTTTTACGAGCATAAAAAGTGTGAGTCCGAGCCATCGGACAAAGGTCTGGTTATTTAACAGGCCCTGCATATATCCAAACAAAGAACATCCACCAAATGAAACAACGGTTCGACTTGCCCGGTTTCGTAACGAAGTCGGAAGTCAGGGCGCGCTCTTTGCTCACAGTCATGTGACCGTGCGCGAGCATTTCGACGCCGTCCATTCTGACGCTGTAGATGTAACCATGGAAACCTTGAGCATGCCTTGCCGTTACTCCAGCGCTTGCGTCAAGGAAAAGGTCCTGGAAATTATGTTCGCCACATGTCAGTTTGGCAAAAAATGTTACAGTTATTTCTGAAACTACCGACAGTTTTGAAACCGAACGGTTTGCCCAAGACATGACGTATGCAACCCTGAAACTGTTACGTCATTACACGAATGACGTCGAACAGCGCTGCATCTTCAAGTAATTTTCTTCCACAAACGTGACACAAGCGGATCTATTGAGGAAGCTTTTTTCAAAAGGAAATCGATTGCATGTGGTACTACTCATCCCCAGTCCTGCAGTCTTATTCAAATACTGTAGATTCTGCGTCTTTGTCGGTTGAGGTCGTAGCAAATATTCGCCTGCATACTACGTCAGCAACACCACCGGTCGCTATGACCACGCGGGAAAGTACAAAACGTTAGGTTATTTGAAAAGTGAAGCTGATGAAACTTCGAGCCTGACATTTGATTCGCTGCGCGACGTACGGCATGACAAACACAAATGAAGGCCGAGAATCGTCAACAACTAAATCAAAGAATAAGAAAAGCACGAAATCAAAGCGCGAACCACTGTTTAAACATAGAACTCCTTTCGCCGCTGGTTTTCGCGTTACAAAAGTGGACAATTTCACAGAAGAATTGCTAAGTGTTTTGAGCAAAACGGTTGGTTTTCAACAAATTGTTTTTTCGCATTTTTCTCGCCTTCTCTGCTCCTCCGACAAAAAGCACTGCACTTGGTTTGTTCTTTTCAGTGATGACCGAGAAATTTCCAGTAGAAGTTTTGGCGCCGTTTACCGTCAAATGCACTTCTCCGTTTCTGGAAAACACAAACAAATTGCGGACTTCAATGAAAACTCGAACTGCAGAGACAACAAAATTGTTAGAATTTTCTACCCGGACCGGAGCAATCCAACAAAATGAATAACTCAGATTGGGTCACAGAGGCACATCGCTGCCAGCACTTGCGTGTGCCATCCACTTCTGTCAGCTGCGGTTCTTTGCCACAAACATTCTGCCACTTTGGGCCAGTCTTGTGTTCAAGGGCATTAGCGATTCTGCTGCGACTGTAAAATATCATGTTTCGGAGCAATTCGCTTTCGATCCTCGCGTTTTAGTGACATCTACAGTCAGGTCATGTTCATTGCACGTCATGTTAATTGCACGAAAAACAAGAGTGTCACGAAAAACTTGTAAATTCTGTATGCATGCAGTGTCACTCTCGTTTTTCGCCCTGACGAACTTGGCTGTGTAATCTACGAAACGTTGGCAGTGTCTGTTTCACGTTTCATCTGATACACCAACGGAGCTGTTAGATATGCTGTGAATTAACCTAGCGTCCTCGCAATAGCAAGATGTGCTACTTACAGCAGAACAGATCTAATCTTGGAAATCAGATGATGATTATTATTACTCATGCTCAAGCAACGGATTTGAAAAAAAAAAACTAGGACGCAACCTCTCCAGCTGAAGAACAATGGTGTTCCAGTGACGTAGTTTTATGGCGTCATCAACTTGAGTGGATTTTATGATCCCGCCAGCGTCATGAGTGAACTTAACTGTCCTCCCATCCTCAAGCGACAGCTTCATGTGTTGAGCCAAGTTTGAAGATCCTGTCATAGTTGCAAGCGCGACTCTTAAACCAGTCTCTGAAACTGACGCTTTTCCATGTTTTGCTTTCTACGCCTTTCTCTTCCTGTATTTACGACATTTGCTTTCTGTCCGTAAATGCATCTCTAAATACACGAGAAAAACCCTTATCTACCTCCTTGACTCGCTTAGCACATCTTGCGTCTCCACTCACAAGTTCGCTGTTGTTAAACTTGGCTCAAATTAACCACTCAGCAACATTCGTATTAAAACACGCGACTGGCATCGACAAACGGTGAACATTGAAAACAGAAAGCACTGCAAGTAGTCTTCCCGATAAAAGCAACGAAAACTTTGGACCTGCCAATGTAATTCACCTGGTATCAGTGAAACTGCAACATG
>JGI24158J21664_10007051_pt1 | contig 14871 bp, 9 predicted proteins | sample Ectturendosymbi3_FD_21664 | JGI IMG/M metagenome (IMG submission 21664) | reverse complement strand
GGGGGGTCCGAGTGGTGTGGGACTTTTGAACAGGCGATCTGACCACTTTTGCGAACTTAAACATGGCCAGAAAAAAATGGAGACCGTGTTTCGGGACACGACGCGACAACCCGCGTGCTTTGTTTGGTCATGCTTATTTTCACTCGTATATGCTCAGACTGTGTTTTTCGGTGCGCAGCGCCATAGTGTTGACAAACAAGGGTTCGGGCATGATTCGTAGATTTATTTGTTTTGTTTCGGAAGTGCGAACAACGTGAAAGCGACAAACAGTTGCCGTTGATTTGCGAGATGGCCTGCTCCGTTGTCAGTTCGGGTGGGTGGCACGCTAAGTGCTTCCTGCTACACAAAACCCGTGCAGGGCACTTGACTTTCGTAATAGTTTTAAGGTCACTGGGCTTCGTTGCTGTCAATTATGTCAGGCAAACGCTTGGTTGGCAGTGCATAATACAACAGCGGTATACGATACCACTTGAGTTATCTCTATAAACCACCTTGCCGTTCCCGCAAACTGCAAATTAACAGCTTAAAAGGTCTTAACAGACAGTGCCTGCTGCCTTCTGACATGCAACGGGGAAACTTTTGAACGCTGGAGGGAGCCCTGCTTAGCTCTTGAGGTGGAAAGGTTCAAATGTTTTGCTGTAATGTTTTTACTTTTTCACAAAATTTTGACCTTTCCATGGCAGCTGGAAAGCTAATGTCCTGAGAAACTGAACACGAGCTTATAGTATCAGAAAGCATCATCGCTTTACATTACTTGCAGTGCTTACGTTCATGCTGCTGCACACATTCTCGAGAAGGGCTGGACAAACGTTTTCATTCACAGGAGGCACGGGATTTTAGAAGTGGACAACGGTCGAGAGCAGATGGTGGATTGTTTGGGTAGACTAGAAATGTAAACAACTTGATTGTTCTATTAATATATTTTGGACAACTTCAGCGGTACAGATTGAAGAGTTTAATGGGCCGCAGTTTGCCCATGAATGACTGTTGCAGGGCTTACTCCTGCGTTTGCACCTATACATTTCAAAGAAACTTTTAACAAAACTTTAAAAAAGTCCTACTTGCACAAGTTTACATTTAAAACAATAGAGAATCATTGAAGTTTTTCTCTAATTAAAAGCAGGGCCATTTTTCCATAAGACGAGCTTATGTTTATGTTTTGTAAAAGAGATAACGGCGAAAAAATAATACTATGAGGTTTCGCGCCAACAGTGTTTTATCTTGGAAAAAATAAAATTTAGCTTTTCACTTAAACTACAGCAATTCAGAGAAATTCTGAGAAAACAGATGATAGTGTCACATCCGGGATTTCGAATATCGTTTGGCAGTAATTAGTTCATTTATTTTCATACTCGCCATTTCCTCTGGGGGGAGTTGCGGGTGCTGAAGACCTTGGGGCTTTCAGCAATTTCAGATAGTCCTGTTGGTTCCACACCAAGACCGGAACAAACAAGGTGGGCAATATAATCACGCAACCTAGTCCTTGGACAACCTCTGGGCAGCTTTCCAGTGGATGGAGCCAGTAGGAATAGCCTCGCCAGCCTTTCTTGGAACATTGTGGACACATGACCGAACCCACGTAGATGAGACCTCTCGATTCGGAGGTGAAGTGGATCGACATTCAGGACTTTACGAATTTCACAGCTGCGCACTTTGTCGCGAAGTGTCATGGCATGAACTTTTCGCAAAAATCCCATCTCTGCCGCTTGTACTTGAGATAACACTCTTTCAGTCATTACCTAAGATTCATGACCATAGGTGAGGATCGGAACAAAGACTGATATAAAAACTGACAGCTTTGCGGTGTTTGAAAGCTCCCGTTTTGTCACTACAGGGAGATAAAGCTCAAGGAGAACTGCGTTTGCTTTACTGATCTGTGTATCAATCTCCGTGTATCAGTTCCACAGCTTTTCGTTCGAATTTGCCACCAATCAACTGAGAGTTTCTTTGACGGAATCCTTGTTCTTACCAATTCAAACTTAAATCTTAATTTGAAGGCACCACTATGTGCAAACCCTAGTCATGCCAACATGTCCATGGCTATGCATTTTGTTACAGTTCTTACCAGAATGAATACAAACTAACCCGTGTTTGACATTTCATCCAGTGTTGCAAGCGATCGCGCAAGTCCAATGACATGGAGTGATATTTGAAAGGAACTCTGTAATGTTGGTTGAAGCTCTCAGATCTTGTAAGAAAATTTGAAGCAGAGCAAATAAACAAGAAAGAAATAAAAGCAAACAAAAAAATTCGTAAATCGACGAGATAAGACCAACGCTCGAAAAACAGCAAAACAACTCTTCCATCTCTAAAATCTCCAGCATCGGAGCACAGATCAATCTTAATAATCTAAAACACGCGCGCAATAACAAAACGCTTGGCCACCTCGACTGTTTTCACAAAGTCTACTACCTCCCTCCAGCGGAAAAATGGTTGTTAAATCTCTGCTTACGTGAGAGACGTGGCGTTGCGCAGTGCGTTGAGCGCGCATGCGCAGTAGGCAAAAGGGAAAACCACTCCTTTCACTCCATTTCATTGTAGCTGCAACATTATCATGGAATCGAACCTGAACTTATGAATTCGCGCTCAGCCCATGCACAGCACCATTCGTATATCTGATCGAGAAGATGTTGGCGAAATGTGTGTTTAGCCGGAATGAGCAATGACTCTTATCATGACAAGTTTGACACTGAAGTGCGTGGGACAGAACTCAGCGGAAAAGAGTGATAGATCTTACAGCCTTTAAATGGGGAATGGTAAAAACAATCCAGAATTCTCGTAATATATAATATAAACGTTCAAGAGCGAGCAGTGCACTAATGTTCTTCGCAAAAATGCGTTGGTTCTGGGACTGTCGTTGGTGGTACTTGCGTTTCCTCCTACAGATTTGCACTTTATTGTTTAAGTTAAGAACTAACTGCTTGTGATAAAAAATCAATGCAGATCATGTTTGTACATACAGCACGGTAAAAAGCTCGCAAGGCCGTTTGATATTTATACTTCTTTTTTACTTTTTAAATCGGCGGCATTTCCCACAAGTCTTTTAAAATATTGTTTCCAGAAAATAGCGCTAGCAGATCTGATGCCATATTCAATGATATTTTTTTAGGAAAAAACATTCTGCGTTGTGCTGTCAAGCACAGCAAAATTTGTGAAATTAACCAGTAGATAATCGTCTCTGCAAAGTGGAAATTGTTGGCATTAAATGTCGTCCATTTAAAACTAGTGGCCCTCTTTTGACTTTTAGCATTTTCGAGTAAAAATTGTGATTGTGGTAGAAATTTCCCAGTTGTGGGAAATTTTCTCAATAGTGGCGTAATTTGGTAATGACCAAAGCAATAATGATTTTTTCAGCAGTTTTCCAAATTTTCAACTGAGTTTGGACGAGGGTTAGCGAGAATTCTCTCTTTTTTTCTACACTTTATGTGGCTGCAACAGTTTAGGTGAATTTTATGAGTGTGACATTAAACTGTGCGGTACAGCCTTCCCGGCAACAGAACTATCTAGGCTTGTTCTGCAGAAAAAACTCTTCATAACCAGACTTTTGAAAGTACGAACCTGTAAATTATCAAACTGGGTTTTGATTTTCATGGCTTTAAGATGGCAACTTTTCATGATTTCTAAACGACGATGCTGATTGTGATGTTAAGTTTATTTCTTTGACAAACGTTGATTTGGGCAATTTTTTACGTTCTAATGGTCTTCACATGCTTGTATTGGCGAAAGTGAACAAGTTTTTTTGTAGCAGTAATTTGAGAATCTCGATAATTGTTTTCTAGAAGCCACTATCATATCTTCTCAGCGTTATCGCGAGGCTGTTGAAACAAACATTGCTTCATTAGCCTCATTTTGATGTCTGCCGTTTGTAATGATGTGTCCCTGAGCGGATAGGTATTCCAATTAATCTTTTCGTTTTGTAGAACGCTTTCTTGTATGTCGAGGTTTTCCCCACTTTTGCTTCGACCATACTGTTTGCGTAATAGTACAACCAACGATCGAGCTTCTTGTTTTGGCGAAATCGCACAATTGCGCTAAATCGCATTGTTTTTGCGGAATTTGAATTTTCCAGGAACTTGATGCGCAAAGTTCGGATGCGCAAAAACTCTTTTGTTATTTTCCCAACAAGAACTTTAATCGCGTTAAGAGGATTACCAGGGCGTCAGGGAAAGTTGAACAGGTGTCTTTTCAACTCTAAGCCAATTACGGCCTGCAAACCGCCGAGTTGCTTCCGTCGTTTTTGTTTGGTGTAAAGCGGTGCCGGACCGCAGATTACTCGGATAAAAGTGGGATCATCCGCGTTCAGCGCGAGGTCAAGCGATAGCCAGCATGATAATACTACTGCAGTATTCACTAAGCTTTGATTAATTTGATCCGCTTTGCTGACAACTAACATGTCGCTTACTTAATGTGGCCAGCCGGCAGATCTTGTTGTTTGGCCTGTAACTGGTCGGCGAGACGTTTGGATCTTTCGACTGTTGTTTTATTTATGCAACAAGCCAGTGCGGCATGCGCCAACGCGCACGATTATGAGCACGGAATGGAATGCTGAACAGCACTTGAGACCTGCATCCTGGTACGAGCGCCGGCACAGTGGTTTTCTACCGGGAGTCTCGAAAGATCAATTTCCAACGAGGAAGCATTGCAAGAATTGTATTTCGTAAGGCAAGTGTTAGCGAAATTACGGTGCTTACTCGGTTGTTTTTGCAAGGCTTTTGATTTTACTTCAATTCCTGGCATTTGCCGCAGGTGCTCGTGTCCATCATTGAGAGTTTCTGTTCTGGTGATCAAGCGAAATTCTGTTCCCTTCTGTTGTTTCAGGCCTTGCCCCCCGCACCGCTTTGAAGTGTCCTTCGGTCGAGAATGCCAATTAAAATCATAACCAGAAAACCAAAAAGAGGAGCAGTGATCTGACGGGCGGTGGAGACGAGCAACGGCAAACACTTATTTGATTCTTTCGCCAGTGTTGCTTTGTTGAGAACCTAACGGTAAATTTTGAACGACCTGGACGATTTCGCCGAAATAACAAGATGCCTTTTCGTGCTCCTTTGTTGCGAAACAAAAGCTTAGTTATCACCAACCCCCGGTAAGGTGCGGGTCCGACGATCGAATTACGGAAAAATAATATTTAGGTAGTCCTGTGTCGGCGACCGAATGAAAACGGGGAAAAATAAACAAGCCTGTTGCAAAACTATTCAAGCAAATGCGCTCAGGCGAGTAATAAAGCGACAGTTCTCCGCGCCCGGCGATTGTAAATATTTCGCAGGGACGTCATCAAACAGTAAAGATTGCTAACTGTAGTACACCTACAAGCTGGTACGCGCACCACGGCTGTGTTTCGTCTGTTTGTCCAAGCCCTTCTTGGCCTATCAGATGGAAGATGTTCTTTCGGTTGATGTGTCGAAAATGGTTATACCTGACTTTGAACGTTGAAAACAGTTGCTTGAATGAATACAAGATTCCACGTCGTTTGTTTAACAGCTTTGCTGCGGAGTGGCCTCCAATGATTGTTACAAAGAGGCTGTTTTCACGACAAATATTGATATTTCATTCTCATCGCTTACCAAGCGGTATAACATGACGGCCAGTTCAGCGCACACGTGTATCGCTATTGTTGCTGGCGGCGATCACCGGACTGTAACAATAACTACTGCTGTTAGTGACAGAAGAGCAGCTGAGTTGTTGATAAATTTTTGTGTTTCACGTTTTCTTTCAGGTGATTCTTTTCAGTTTTAGAAAAGATAAAAGATCTGAGATGAACAACAATAACAACTGAATATCTGCAGCTACCCAAATAAAATTCCAAGCATGGACAGTTTCAAGATGACAAATGCTGTCTTGAAAACTTGCATAGATTTTACTGGAAAGTCAGCAAAGCTAGCCATCTCTAATCTTTTTTTCAGGTAGGGCTTCGTTTTAAAAATAGCGAAAAAATGTAGCTAGTTCCACTCATGCAACGTGCAATTAGAGGACCATACGCTGCCTGCTATATATATATATGAAAACACTACTTTTAAATGGCAAAAACACGCAGTGGCTCTGCAACCGTTGTTGAAAGAGTAATTTCCGTTTACATTTGCAACATTTTGATGAAAATCAACCACTGGTGTTATGTAGATCAAAGTGCTTCCAATTTCTCCAAAATATCAAGCTTCCTATGAAAATGTCATTGTTTGAAAAAAACTGACAAACTAATGGCTTGCTTCGAAATAGGAAATTTTACTTGCAGAAATTTATTTCTGGGAATGTTATGCCAATGCTCATGGATGTTGCTGCTTCGTTTTTACTTGGTTTCAGCTGAAAAACTTTTTCAAACCTATTTTTTTGTGAAAACCTCGCCATTAAAAATTTTTTCTGTTTTCTTGGCTTGCGCGAAAGCGAGTAGAGAAAATTAAGGTGATTCCAACATATTCTTTTTTCTTCTCTTGACATCCTTGTTTTACTTTTTCAACAATTTATTTTCACTCATCAGCTCTTGGGTTTACCCGAAGATAATAGTCATTTCACTCAGTTAATCAAGAGCGCAGTTGATAATGGGCTAGTAGAGAAAAATTTCAATCTGAAGTTATTGCACTTGGAAAAAAACACAAAAAACAAGTTTTTCTTGACATTTTCGTGTGACATCTCAGTGGCAGTTCATTTCTTGTTGATCGTGAAATGCAACTCGTGTATAACTGCTTCTATTTGCAACCAATGTACTGTATGCTGAAGTTTTAAAATGTTTCTTCTCAAAACCGAACCCAGTTACCTGCGTGAGTGTTAACCCGCTTTTAATTCGTTCCATTGTTTGGTAAGTAGGATCTGTGGTGAAGCAATACGTGGCGCAAGAAATTTTGGCCCTTACTGAGCACTGAACTCATTCATGGAGAACAAATACACTTTTCAGGTGGAAGATTTCCGAAGTTCGAAATGATTTGGGAAAAACATTTGCGTTGTTTTCAAGAAGTGATTCCACATTTTTGCTGTACAGCCTGTTATTGACTGTACGCCGTACCGATTTTTTTGGCTACACAGGTAAATCAGATTTCCAACATTTGTTCCTGAGCACACTGAAAATACTGTCATTGAATTTTTTTAGGTGCTCGTAAATAGAAATAGCAAAATGATTACTTGTTTTCAGCAGGTAAGCATGCCTGTTTCTCTTAAATTTCTTGCTACTGTGCTTTGTTTTCCAACTTCGAAATATATTAGGAGGGACAGCTGTGGGAAGTCGGAAGCAACACAGCGCACTCTGGCGCTGAAAGCGGGAACCTGGTCTGTTGTTGCTCTACACAGAAGGTTTAAAACCTTTTTTTACGATAGTTAGATTTTTTACTGTAGTTCACTTTTATAAAAAAGCAAAATTGCTTTCGCAACATTAAAATAAAAGTTTGAAAACTGCTTCAAAATGCGTTTTGGCGGATTGGCCGAAGTTTTCCTGGTTTAGTAAGCTAAGCCAAAATTATTGATAGTGAAATTGCAGGTAAGCTTAGTCAGTACCTCTGTCTAATGACATTTCGCCATCAGGTTTAATAATGTTTCTGTTTGAATAAAAGCTGAGGATGCCTACGTTTTAGGCGTAGCATATATGCTCTGTTTAGCTTAATAGCCGCTAATTGTTTGCTATCGTAGAAACTGATTGTTTAATTTTATAGTGGATGACTGTTCACCGAAAAAAGCATTTCTTCAATGGATAATGTCAAGTTTTACAAATTGTAAGAAAAACGCTTCAAGCAAGGATCTGTGTTCACCATTTCAAGATACGTTACTTTTTCTTTATCTTGGAAAGGATTTTGAAAACAACCATCACTTCTTTATATACATCGCGTAAGACGCCTAAACTATCATGTAAAACGCTACCCAGTTTTTCTAGATTCCAAACAACAAAAAGGTAATAGGTTATTTTCCTCCTCTTCCAAAAAATACCTGAACTTTTAAAGCTTGCATCGGAGGTAATTAAATCTAATTTTTTTGTTACACACCAATTAGGTTGTTTGCAAAATATTTCTACTTATTTCAAACTTGCGATAGGAATTCCTGTCGTGTTTGCCGATAATTGCCTTATTAAAATTCCGCCGGTGATTTAACAATGAGGAAAAGAAGGTTTCATTATACTCGCGTCGGAATGTAACGAATGGTCTACGGGCGCCATCTACACTTCCCCTGCGCCGTGGGCCACGCGGTTGCTTTCGCAGTGAATGCTGCACTGGTGGCGAGGCGATGCCAGCACCGCGCGTGAACTGTCCCCTTGCACCCACCAATCAACGCCGAGCACGAGGCGGGACAGGACGCAAGCACCGTTTTTCATATCTTCGGTGTGACCGGATCGGAAATCGAACCCAACCTACCCGCACCTGTAACGCGCTCTATACCCTAGGCCGGGTTTCTCCTGACACTTTTATCTGAGGGCCACATAAACTGTTAACGACATCTTACGTAACGTGATTGTTTGGGGATATGTTACACTCTACCAAATCGACAAATTTATTTGCACATACATTATTTTTTCAATATTGACAAAATGTCTTCGCGTGCCGGATGAAATGGCGTTGCGGGCCATTTAGCCCGCGGGGCATAGTTTTGAGGCCCCTGACGTTGGTCAATAAATAAAAACCGAGAAAAGCGAATGGCGGCAGTTGGGAAAAAGTGACAGATTGGATAAACGTGGGAAAATAATTACCCAAAGAATATTACTCATAAAGTTGGTTCATGCACTACCAATAAATCAAGCAAACTGATGAATTGCAACTAAATTGCGTTTATAACATCACCGTTTCTCTACGGTTTATTGCGTACAATTGGCGAAAGTTACGTTGTCCAAAGGAATAAGCAGAATTATTTGTTCCGAATGCACGGCAGTTGTCCGAATGCACCACAGTGGACCGAATGCACCGCAATGGACCGAATGCACTGCAGTGGACCGGTGAACACAATTATCATGAAAACGTTGGCTCAGAATACTCGTACAAAATATCTGTAGCGTTTCCGCGTCGCATTATAAAAACTGCCAACAACGTTTATACACACCTTTCAATCAAGCTTAAGAAATGTTTTCTGAATGTGACATGTGTTTGTGCAGGCATCAGCAGGAACCTTTCGGCCCAGCGTCATGCAGAAAAGCAAGCATCTGGAAATAAAACAAGTTGTAACTGTTGCCGATTTCCAGCTGCTTCACGCCTGAACGACCATCAAGCGGTAATACGTCGGCGGATTCTCTTGAACAAGCAGCCGTCAAAACAAGGGGCAATAATCGCAGTTTATGAAATCAAAGCGCACCTGAAGATCATCTTGTAATACATCGCCAGATTGATTTGTAATAACACTTTCCCCGGGGCGTCCTGGCAACGACCAGGTGGCCTCCATACGCAGACCTCGCTCCCCAGTCCTTGTTGTGAATAGAGCTACTCAAGTGATTTGGTGATAAGCGCGCTGGAAACGTTTTTGAGCGCAAGCCACTTGTGAATTCATAAACCGAATGCGAGTGACTCTTGCGCCGATTTATACTATAACCAGTTTGCAAGAGATTTTGAACCCTGGCACCTGTGATGACGTCGCGCTCTGACGCAGATCACGTGTTTTTGTTGTTTGCTGAAAACCAATGAACGGAGGAGGCCAGGTTGGGTATTTGGGGTTTGATGAAGTCGGTCGAAGTATATTCATGAATGTTGCAGCAGCTCTGTAAAGAAGCTGTGCTCAAAAATTGTTTGTTTTTATTTGAAAGGAAACCTACTCTCTTATTTTCTGAATCGCCATAGCTGAGGCCAAAAATACGACAAGTGGTGGTTTCCAAGCAAAAGAAAACGTTTTACAGGACACTCAAGGACAATTCAAATCTATTTTAATCATTGACATTTAAAGATGATACTTTTGTGCTTGAAGGAACTCAATGACATTCTTTTCATGTTAAACTGTTATTACAAAACACCGAAGAAATACCATTTAATATTTAAAAAATCTTTCGTAAAAATTAAAAATAAAAACTATAATTTCGAAAAGCATTTTCTGTCACTTCAATGCTGTTTTTAGCATTTGCTTGGCCTAATGGGATAGAGCGGACAACACTGAAGCTGGTATAGGTTGGGTTTAAAACCCTGTCGGGTCATACCGGTAATTGCGGCCTGTTCAGCCTCGTGCTTGACATCAGCGGAAGGGTGCAAGGGAAAGCTTCACGCGCGGTGTTGTCATTTGCTCGCCTTCAGTGCAGCATCCACTGCAAAACCATCCGCCCGTGGCCCACGGCACAGAAGAAGCGGTGTTGGGCGTCGCAGACCACTCGAGACAGTCCAAAGCGAGTAAAATGAAACTTTCTTTCTATTCTTTCACCAAGCTATAGTTGGCGTTGATTAGACTCGAAGTTACTAAATGCAGTATTGAGCACACTGGTCGTGTTGGTGACCTAGCACTGATCTCAGCAGCTTAAAATCAGTTGCAATGTCTGATTGTTGCATTTGAAGAGGCGAAACTCTATCTGCTGAGATATAGAAAAAAATAAAATCTGAATCAGTGGATTTATTACGAGTCAACATCGCCATTTGTTGCAGTGGATCAAAAACATTTTTATTTCCATAATCAATGAAATAACGCGGGAGACATCCTCTCACACAAGCAGCAAAAGGAATGTTAGCTGCCAACAACAGAAAGTGTTAAAATGTGCTTGTTTTCATCGCTGAGTTCACGAATTGCTAACGGATTTTGCAGTTGATTTGAACATTGATCCAGATTTTTCAACCGTTGTCAGCAATTGCTATATTGTTATGATCGCTGGTCATTAGATGCAAAATCCTTTTTCTTCCCAAGAGTATAAGTTAAACAAAGCAATGGATAAGGAATACATTTGGATACATTTACCGATTTAACAGCGTTGTGTCCTGACCAACGCATTTGGTGGCCTGTGAAAGATATTTGCAGTTATTATTAGACTAAAATTGGTGCAAATTTGCTCATTCAATAGTTTATACGAATGTGAAGCATAAAGATATTCAAAATTCATGGGCTTCGTTGAACGTAATATAACAAGTTTTATAACAGTTCAAAATAAGACTAGTCAACAAATTTATTTTCATTTTTTATTGCATGAGAATTTTCAACTGACTCTACACAATTTTGGGATGCTGATTGCAAATCTGCAATCAGTTTTTATGCATGCTCTAGTTTTCATGCAATCGACAACTTAAAATGTTTACTTTTGTGATACAGTAATTCAAACTTTCGCTACCGGCCATCTGTTGCATGCCATGCGTTCCCAACAGGTGTACTTTGGCGAGTGTCACGTCTGGTGCGAAAATACGACCGCGCGAAGCTCGATCATCATTGCTGAAGACAGCAGAGTGTAGTTTGGCATGCCTCTCGGTGATCAAAACACGAAATGGTCTCCACATATTGCGAAGAATGGTGAACGAACCTCAAGACCATACGACTGACCGCTATAACCGCTACTTTAGCATGGCAAATACAAAAGGTACCGGCAAGAAAAGCCGACAAATGCTTTCTTATCCAAGTTTTCTATCAGCTTTACGACTTGTCCCGCACTCTGAAAAACTCCCTCCTCCAGCCTTTAGTGGATTTGGTCTTCTGAAGATGAGGAAGTTGAATCAGCAAGGGAAGAGGTCATGAAAATGGAGTATAAACGAAGAGATTCAGAATCTGAAGACTCTTCTTGTGACGTCAGAGTGGCTGTCCAGCAATTTAATTAATCAAAACTGAATCACTTAGTACGCGGTTTAGATCTATCCGAGCAAGCATCTCAGTTCTTAGCCTCCAGGCTCAAAGAAAAACAGGTACTGGATTGGTTTGTAAAGGTTTCGATTGTTTCGAAACAGGGCACAATTTCTTCCCTATTTTTCAAAGGAAGAGAAATTAGTTTATTGCAACGATCTACCTCGCCTTCTCGGATAATTGGTTATTTCCTCGTATGATCCAGGAGAATGGCGATTGTTTTTGGACAGTTCCAAGCACAGCCTCAAGTGTGTCCTTTTACACAATGGAAATCTTTATGGAATTGTCCCAATTGGTCACTCCACTATCGTGAAGGAACAGTATGATGACATTCGCATCGTTATGGAGTTGATATCATGAGCACAACTGGATCATTTGTTTTGACCTCAAAATTGTTAGTTTTCTGGTGGGTCAGCAAAAAATGGTACACAAAATTCCCATGCGGTTATCTATGCATGTGGGACAGAAGAGCACTTGAAAAGCTTTGGACACAGAAGGAAATGCCTTTACACAAAACATTCCAATATCGCATGCCTTATGCAGCCCAGCACAACCCAATTGCAAGCAGTGAAAAAATTGCTAATCCACCCCTGCACCTTAAGCTATTGGTCTTATGGAACAGCATCAATCCTTTCAATTTCTGTACTTTCCCCGCATTGTTGTATGATGCCATCAGAGCAGGAATGTTGGGTGGATCACATATACGTAAATGTGTTGGCGACAAAGGCTTTATTCATAAAATGAATTCCAAGGGCAAACTGCATGAATATCTTTCGTAAATGTTGTGAAAAACTTTCTTGGCCACGGAAAGGCTCCAAACGTGCAATCGTGTGTCCCAGATGCTCTCAAGGTTTCGTGATTTTGGATGCAACGTGACCATAAATGTACATTTTCTGTATGGTCGCCTGGACAAATTCACTGCAAACCTTGGAGCTGTCAGTGACGAACAGGGAGATAGTTGCCACCAACATTTCATGACAATGAAAAAACGCTACCAAGGTCGTTGGCATCAACACGTGATATGGCGGACGTGACTGCTGGAACATAAAGCGTAACTATTGTCAAAAATTTTAACAAACGCATAAGTTGTATGAGGAAATGTTTTCCGGGTTTGTAGAATAACTGAATCTTGTGCATCTTGTCATCGATAGCTGTATAATAATGTAGGTTACGTTTCTGTGTCCTTTTGCAAACTTTCGCTTTCACATGGATTTACCAGCAAAAATGTTCTTTGTTACATTTTGCAAACAACTAGTGCCTATCCGTCTGAGAATAAAATTTCTATTGGTAATACAACAATTTATTGGCACACATTTTTGTTTTGAGGCTGGTCATTCGACCGTGAGCAAAAACTTCAATTGATAAATCACGTCACTTTTCAGAAAAGCTGAATTTTGTGCAAAATTAAATAAACAATTTCGATTTGCAAAAAATCAAGACCCTGCAGAAAAACTAAGATTGGATTCGGATTCAGTGAATCCTCCAAATTAGGTGAGAACATGAGAACAAGTGTTGATAGAAATGCAAAAAAAGCTTTTGTTTACCAGTGAATCTCTCCTGGCAAGCAGACGAGCGTATAATAAAACTTCGGTCGTTATTTCAAGACGTCCTGTTGAAAATTTGAAATTTTTTGTCCTGTTGAAAATTTGTTTCTCTTCAAAACTGAAACTTTGCAATTTGCTGATGAAGTTATGTGGAAGATTAAAAACACCTGGCGTGGAAAAGCAGGGCAGAAACGAAAACGACTTTGTGCATGTTCAAGATAAGTGTGGACCAATGATAGCAAAGAACAAAATTGTTCCAGACGTAAAGGAGAGCAGATGTGTTTGTGTTTGCAACGCCCACAACGCCGCAGTTATTGTGGCGCAGAAAATAAGAGCGAGTGACATTGTCCATTTATGTAATAGCTCTATTTCGATAATGACCATGAACAAGCGATCAGCAAACGATAAGACTCGACCGCTGTAACTCGACCTCGAATACGTATAGAAAAGAAGCACGCCTTACGTTCGTACGGACTTCGATAGTGTTTACGCGGTGAAGATCGACCTGCTGATAAAGCTCCATCGTTTCACCACTTTGCTGAGACCTTGAGGTCGTGTGTGAACACGACCGATTACATAAACGATCCGCCGCTTTACATCATGGCGGATGATTGCTCATCCTGGCCTGGCACGAAGACACGGACGCTTGTGAGTCTCATTTCCACATTCCGCGTTAACGATGGGGAAGCGTGATAAGCATTTACTATACAGCATACAACGCTGTCTCATTGACGAAAGTGACACCAGACTTTACCACGGCTACTTCACCGCAATAGCCTTGTCACAAAGAAAGTCCATCTGTGAAAATAATCAATTGTAACAAAATGTCAAAGGTGTTTTTCGTATTTTTCGTTTATAGTGACAGGCAAACGTCAGAAACAGTAAGCTTTTTGTGACATACACTTGTAATCAATACGACTTGATTTGTTGCTTAAATCATTTTCAGATGAAAAGCACGAAATGTTTAACTACACAAAGAACACCTAATGTTGAAAAAGTCGAAAACAAATACTGTTTGCTGTATTCTTTTTCCTAAAGTAACCCTTTTTTCAATTTATACTAACCTGTTTTTGCGAAGATACAATATGTATTTCGCGGATGTGGGAATAGCAACGTTCACTACCGAACAAAAGCTCCCACATTTGACCATTGTTCATGAATGTTGTTGATGGTAATGTTACAAGTTTAAATAAATCTACTTGTTCCCCGAAACTTACAATAAACAAACATGCGTTGCTCTATACATGCGGTGTCTGACAACCTAACACGACGGCCCACCTCGATACAACATGATATGCTCTTTTTTGGTGTAAACATTTACCTTCTCGTATTAGCATCCAGACTTCGACCGAGTACGCGACGTGCTAAAGTTTTTTTCTTACATTAGTGGCATGTTGCCTTCACGAGTTTTTCACATACACTAAAAAGTTTTGCGCTGAATTCGGTTTGTAGGATGTTTCAAGACATGCAAGATTTGGGTCAGTGTTGACAATTGTTGTCCACTTTATTAAAGAAGGAAAAGATTAACAAGCAGCAGAAAATGGTTGTGCGGACACAGTTTCTTCTCGTTTTATTGTTAACAAGACTTATGAAGTGTGCTTTGGAGGTTTTTGTACAATTGTTTTTGTTAGCAAAA
>JGI24158J21664_10007049_pt1 | contig 14872 bp, 7 predicted proteins | sample Ectturendosymbi3_FD_21664 | JGI IMG/M metagenome (IMG submission 21664) | reverse complement strand
TTCCCCGCCTCCCGAGTTCTTATCAGCACGGCGCCACCTGGAGCGCACACATTCTATAACATCTGTGCTCGCATGTCATGGCATTTCGTTTTTTAGCGCTGATGAAGACAGTTGTATCGACTGTCGAAACGTTGGCAAGTTTTTAACGTGTTTTTATGTTTTTAGCGCCAGTAGAGCCTGATTAAAGTTTGTTTATCGAAGTCCTGGCGTCTCCGAAGTAGAAAGAAAAACGTGTAGGTTTGTTCCATCTTAAACGTTTGTGTAGTAAAATGTAAACTATTCAAGAACAATTGTGTTACCATCTGGTTTTTTTTTGCTGAAACATTTCAGTCATTTTTGCTGAGACGATTTGGTCTCTGAAACATCTTGGTCATTTGTCTCACAGATGGATAAAAAGTTTTAATTTAAAACTCGCCATAATAGTGTTTTTCAGCCTGCATTTTCAAACATTCTGATCGAAATGACTTAATTTTTTTCGGTCATTCAAAAAACGTTTCGGTCGATGACCGAAAAAAAACTAGGTCACCACTATATGTGCTACACCACTGTATCTAAAAAGTATTTAAAGTAGACATGAAGTACCATTTCAATAATCACAAAACGACAAAATGTCCTTGAAAAAATGTCAAGTGATCTGGCAACCCTACCTCCATCCTAGATGTGGTATTTTTCCGGACATGAAAACCACTGACGAATTCATTTTAGAAGATAATAAGCAGCAGTAAAAACAAATACCTTTCCAGTTGCCGGTGAATAATATAGCCAGGAGCGTTCAAACACCTCTTTTGTTAATAAGTGAGTACGTCTAAACACCTGCCGGTTAAAAAAACACTGCTGCGTTTTGTAACTACGATGTGATGCTGAAAAATCGGCATCCTTGTGCTGGCAATCTAATCTGAATGAATCCGACTGAGTTGTCTGCGATTGTAATTTAGATGGTAAAGGCTGTGGCCATAATCCAACGTTGCACCCAAGTGCAGCACTTTTCAGCAACCAACACGCCTTTGTCTAAGATCGATTCACTTTCAGCAGAGTCATTCTGAAATCCAGTTGAATCTGTACTTTTAAACTCAACAATTGTTGCCGACTGACCGAAATGACCATGCCCTGAACATGCAGACGGGTAGATCCAGCCAGTGAGTTTAGCGGGGGCGATTTCAGTAACATTTGGCAGTCAGTGTCATTACTGGTTTACTACTGTCAGAGAGATTTTAAGTATACTTCACAACGCTGCTGTGACAAAACAATGGACGTCAAAATGGCCTTAAATGGCGAATGTTGTTTTCCGAATTGAACAAAATCTTGGTGAATAAAGTTACTTTCGTAGGTTGTAGGGGGAGCGATCGGCCCCTTGAATCCAACCCTGCATGCAGAACATGCATCTTTTCCGTTCTTGCCAGAATCTGTTGGTGTAGAGTCAGTGGCGCAACTACAGGTTTGAGCCAGGGGGGCAAAGCTTAGCTGAAGGGGGGCCCACTGGTCACCGTAGGAGGGCCCACTAGCTGAAACTCAGAAAAAGGTTGAGAAATGATATTGAATCTTTGGATGTCATGGATGTCCTTTGTAGGTAAAAAAAAACGAAAACACCCTCGAAAAGCGCAAAAAAGCAACAAATTAAAACAATACTAAATATCAAAATGTCAACTAAAGGGCCCAGTTTTTACATTTAGCTTACCAGGGGGGCGGCTTGCCCCCTTGTTTCCCCGTCAGTTACGCCACTGTGTAGAGTAGACCCTTCTGGCACACTAAAAACTGGATAATTTGTTTCGTCTTTTCAATAACAGCTTGTAGTGCATCTGCTTTGACAGTGGCTTTCTTTCGCTTGCTCGAACCACTCTCATATGTAGGCTACGCTTCGACATTCTCAAGTTAATGCAAGTAAGCCTATTGTAGGTCCACCGTTATTCTGATTACTTTGAAAAAAAAAAAGCAACTTACACGTGAAGGTCACTTTACTAACTACGCTAATAAGCTCATGCTACAAATTGGCCTTACTCTTACATTAAGATATGCGTCTAGTTCAACAGTAGTTGAAATCTTTTTCTATGCATTGAGCTGTAGAAAGGAATGGCCCAAGATTACTACAAAACAATTGAAGTCAAAGAACATCCCAGCTTAACACGCGCGGTATTACAAACATTTAACAATTTTTCTCCATTGAATATTTGCAGCCTTGGCTGCAGTGCAGGTTAGTCTTGCCTTTACCCCGTATCTTACCCATAAAAAACAACAAGAGGGAGACCTGGGCTGAACGAAAGCACCTCACTGGTCTCGTGACTCGTGTAATCTGAAAAATGGATTCAGGCGTGTTGTTCCACACATTTTACGTAACAAAAACGAAATCACAACGCCGTAAAAAGAGAATGCTCATCGTCTTTCACTTTCGCGCTCATTCCTCTATAGAGGCCTTTTGTTAGCGGCATTGTGAAAAAGCGTGCGTTGGGTTGAAATAAAACAAAAATGCAAATAGCCTACATTTGCTTACAAAAATTCTGAAAATTGTCCTTACTCCCAAAATTTTGGGGCCTGCAAAATCGGGGACCCTAGGCTTAAGCCTTTTTAGCCTAATGGTAAATCTGCGCCTGAGTAGGCAAATTTAGTGCCAATGGAAGAAAAGGATGTAGTTAGAAACCAATTTAGTGCAGAGGAACACATGAGTAAAAATATGAAAACTATAAATCAGTTTTGCACCGAGGTGTCATTGGACATGTGGAAATCTACCTGTGCGTGGAACATGATAAACAGCCACTAACGACATTGCATCAAAAATGTCGAATTTGAGATTATAAACAGGTTGTCGTTGTATTGTACATATGCAAGAGGGATGGGAACCTATTTACTATCACGGGCCGCATGAATTGTGCATTATCGCTGGCGGGCCGCAAAATTAGTTAATTTTATCCGAAAATTCTACCACTATCTAACAATGATGAAGCGTGACTTACTATCTAAGTACCTGCTTACCATGGAGCTTCGTTTTGACGCGATGTTGTACTCTAACTTGGCTAACGAAAATTCTGATGCGGGCCATATGAAATGTTCACGCGTGCCAAATTTTGCCTGCGGGACGGAGGTTCCCCACCCCTGATATACAATAATGAAAACGTTCTGGGCCGCATGCGAGTTTGACATAGCTGGTGTAGAGTCGTTCTCCAATGATGGCGAGACCACAGATTGGAGTTCTAGGTCTCAGTTATCTTGCAGGAAATACGTTCTGTGTGATGGCAACCAGCGCTGCTAATGATGAACGAGTGTTCAGTATCGATGATCATGTCGTGAATAGCAGAAGAGAAACTTTGAAGAGTTCCCCAGTGAACGACATACTCTTTTCAGCAGTGCTTTGAGAAAGAAGCGCTGAAGTTTGACTAGTTTCCACATTTTTACTTTTGGTATTCAAGACCTTTCGTTGGCTTTGAATTGAATCACTGAATAAATTGCCACCAGCAGTGAAACGCAGTCCATGAGTTTGGTAAACAATGCACGAAGTTGCTGTAGATTCTTATTGCAAACCAAACAGCCACAATAATCGAAAACATTATTTTATTCGACGTTCCGGCTTATGCGTAAACCATCATCAGGAATTTTTCTTTCCAACAGTCGCATTTCATTTATTCTGATGATGGCTTACGCATAAGCCCAAACGTCGAATAAAATAATGTTTTCGATTATTGTGGCTGTTTTGTTTGCAATAAGCATTCCATGAGTTTTTAGTTGTTTTCAGACACACAGTGACAGGTGCAGGTTTGGGGCGGAAACAGTGCGGGGCGGGTTGGGAGGGCGTGCGGATACGGGTCGGGAGCGTGCAAAATTTCTCAAATGCCCGGGGATGCAGGGCGGGCTTAAAATTTGTGGGTGCGGGCGGGAGTGGACAAAAAATGTCAACCCTCGCAGGACTCTAGTGCAGGGGTTCCCAACCTTTTTACTATCTCGTACCACTTCGTCACCCCGTGTTGTCAACGCGTACCACTTCTTCCAGAACAACAACTAATTTGATCGAATCTTCGTTTATTCACTAAAATAATATAAATCAAAATAACAACAAAATACCACAACTAAATTTAATAAGATTTTTGTTTTTGTTTACTTTCCACCAATTAGTCAATGCGTGGCGTAGATTTGCTAAGAGCGCATCGAAAATCATAATGTTGCGCTACAATAGGAATAACAGGCCACTGTAAAGTTTATTTATTTAGAAACAAAGCTCAACACGTAAACTAGAAAGCTGTGAATCCAGATTACTGTGAAAAAATGGAAGTTGCTCGCGGACCACCTGGAAGACCTTCGCGTACGACTAGTGGTGCGCTTAGCACAGGTTGGGAACCCCTACTCTAGCGAGAATGCAAAAAGCGCGAGGCACTGAAGGGGCGCAGCGATGAGAGGACGGTAAAGTAGTCATTCTACTACACAGTGTCGTGGTTTTACGAGAAATGACCTGCAGACGATTGAACATTCTGTTGTCATTTCTTTCCGAGATACAGGTAAATTCATCTCCAAGTTAAACAAAACTGACCTTGTTGTTAATGAAGCTTTTTCCGCAAAGACAGCAAACTCGGCAGGATGTGAGGAAATTGATTGGCTTGTTTTTCTACAGACGTTAGTTTAAATTCTTCTGGACTTGCTGCGGTCACAGAAGTTTAGGAGAAATGACCCAGGACAAAAGCTGGGTAGAAAAGTAGGCCAATCATTTCCCTCAAGTCCTGCCGAGTTTGTCCACCTCCGTGAAAAAATCCTTTGGCCATTCACTGAAGAAATCCACTTTTGCCCTCACCCCTGGTAAAAAGCATCCGACGCCCACAACCTGAAATTAACATTTTCAGCTTGCAACATGTTGAGCAGTGGTGTAGGAGGCCGTGGTGCTGGGGGTGTAAGCGCACCCCAAAGAGTTTTGATTTGGTGAAAATCCGGACAAAATCCCTGAAAATCTGGACAAAATCCCTGAAAATCTGGGCAAAATCCCTGAAAATCCGGACAAAATCCCTGAAAATCCGGACAAAATCCCTGAAAATCCGGACAAAATCCCTGAAAATCTGGGCAAAATCCGCGGAAATCTGGGCAAAATTTGTGAAACCTTTGAAACCTTCGCAAAATCCCCTAAAATCTGGGCAAAGTCCTTGAAAATACGGGCAAAAATGGCGCCCAATGTGTGCAGAATCACATGAAGACCTTTTTTTGGATGTCATCCCAAAACCGTTCTTCATGAGAAAATATTCGCACAAAAAGTGGCCCAAAAGTTTTTTATGGAAGTTTGGGGAAATTCGGGTAAAATTCTTCCGCACCCCACAAAATTTGACTGCTCCTCACGCATGGCCCATGCCGTCGCTTTCACTATGATCAGAACGACAAAGACACGAGAACATTTTGCGGCAAGTTCTTACGCAACGCAATTGCGAGTACAGACAATGTAACTGCGCAACACAAGAATTGTCTTTCCAGTGCCGGCTGGTAGTTCGTTGTTCGACGTGGTTCGAATCTCAGCCAGATCGTGCAAAGACCTTGAAAGTGGAAAAAATTGACTGCTCCTACACCTATAATATTGAAAGATCTTGCTCTGCTGAGCCTATAGTTGGCATTGAAACGATGAATTACAACAGGTGATTAATTTGTTGGTTAGTGTCTAAGATAAAGTATTATAAGTCAGTTGGAGCAATTTTGACCGCTTGAAAAACCAGATTAATGAGAGATAGAATATTACAATAATATTTCGGTCTCTTGTAGATTCAGCCATTTGCCCCCTCAATAGCTTAAAAGTGTTAGTTCATGATGACTCTATCCTGTTCAATCAACCTTTTTGCAAAATTGTCTACCAGCTGCTCTTGGCAATCTTGAACAACAACACTGACTCTGCACACACTAAAATTGCCAGTGCGTCCTTGGTGACACTCCCCCACTAAAACAAGCTCTTCGTTGTAGTATGGCGTAGTAGATCATGACAATTTTTTACATCAAGTTACAGCAATTTATCAAATGAGTACCGAGTGCATTTTAACACCAAGTTCATCAAAATATTATTTACCCAGTAACAAGCATTACATCGTTCCTTTAAACAAAAAATATAGCATAGGCCTCAAAAGTTTGTTACCAGCCCATTGTTACAGCCATAGCGTTGGAAGGCTTTTTTCCAAGGGGAGTCAACAGTGGTGAAATTTAAAATTTGATTTTACCTACTCAAAACCCTTTTTTTGCAAAAAAAGTTAATAGAAAAATGTCAAATTTAAAAATAGACCTTACACTGATCTGGCAACCCTACACTGATCTCACGTGTTCGTGAGAGTCTTCACGACTTTTATTCGAATTTTGTTCAAGAAATTGATGTTACTGATGTCTTTTTCTAAATTCGATTTTGTACAATGTTTAGTTATATACTGTATTGAACAGAATTAAGCTTTGCTTGTTCCACATTCACTGTATAAGCAAAGCTCGTTTGGATACATATGAAAAGGCTTATTGTTTTATCTGGAGGAAGATTTTTTTCAGTAAATATCAATGTTGGCCCGCGGTTTTGTCCAAGTTTTACATTTTATCCCCCTATGTATTAAAGTTTAACATTTCTACTCTAGGACATCAACCCCTTCATGCACCCAATTTCTAATGACTAGGGACTATTGCCGTTCTTGTAACGCAGTGGTTCCAACCGGTCCCAAAGTCTCGAACTTTTAGAACTTCGTATATCAACATTTTGTTACATTAACAAAACCGAAACAGGGACAGATCTTTGTGAAGTTCACATTATCTCCATAAAATTCCTATTTGATTTCTCCATACAGTTTCAATCAACCTGATTGTAGAATAGAGTCCTGCGCGGGGCGGGTTACGGGTACTCACATTTGCTGGGCAGGTGCAGGAACCCGCACTGGTATGCGTGCAGGTGCCGGGCGGGGGTGGGATGAGAAATTCTTTGTGCGGGTAACTGAATGTTGAGCCAAAGCGCATGAACTTAATCAGCTGAAAAATCTAAAAGCACGTGGGTGTGCTAAAGTTGTTTGCCACTTGTTAGCATCAGATTGTTGCCTTTTTCAACATCAGATTTTTACATTACAGTTTATATAAAGCTTAATTCTTCTGCTAACAAAGTGCGGTAACCCACGTTGAATCCTGCATGCCAAAACCTCTACTGTTTGGCAGTTTGGCACCACTGCCATTTGGCATTTTGGCGGTTTGTAGAGTTCAACATATTCTATTTGGCTCATTCGATGTGTGCTGCATTGCCGCACTTTTATTTTTCTTGTATTAATCTTTGTTTTGCATATTGTAGTTAGTGCCGCACGCTAGATCCGTTCGTCCTCTTCAGGTTTTCTGTGTACCGGAAACTCTGCTATTTTGCACCTCTGCTATGTGGCACCGTCGGCGAGGAACCCTGCTTCTTCAGTTTGGAACGAATACCAAACGCACATGTGGATGAGAAATTGGTGATGAATCTAACTCATTTTCATCCTATAGTATAAAAAATTTGGAGAAAAAAACAACAGTTCAGTCAACATCAGATTTGTTGCCAAAACATCAGACATCAGAAATTCCTCTCAGAACATCAGATCTGATGTTAAGATATCAGAAGTGGCAATGCTGCCCGAAAATAAAATTCGCCTCTGCAAGTAGCTAACAAGCTTGAAATTCACTCATGTCCGCTCCTTTGCCTGCAGAGACAAACTGCGAAGCTTACGAGCGGACTGTTCCACTGTTGGTCTTTATTGTGCAACAACAACATAAGTATACTTGTTGAATTTTGGGAGTCAACTATATTATGTGAATATCAGTACATTTAATTTTTAAGAAACATGTCCAAGAAACGCAACTGGAATGAGGACTATGTTCAATGTGGTTTCACTTACATGACAGAAAAAGATGGAAAGCAGAGACCACAGTGCATACCCGCAACAGAGTATTAACTAACGCACATTTGAAACCTTCACGACTTAATGGACTTAATGGATCGACACAGGAGTGTGCAGTCGAGGAATAATTTCAATACCCTAAAAAACAAACGGGCACGACTGATGGTGGTGGCTGCAAAAATAACTAGAAGCTGCAAGACTGAAACTCGAAACGAGTAAAGAAAACGACATTAATTCAGTCAAGTGCAAATAGGCAAATAATTTGCAAAAATGACATGGAGACGTCACCTGCCTGATGACTTGGCCAAATGTTACCATGCATTTTTTCAGGGTCAAAACGCCAAATACAAATTTCGCCACAAAGGCTGTGTTTGGTCAATAAGTGGTGAAGGAACTTGCAACTAAATAAAAGAAGGAAAACAACAGCCAATTTTTCTCTCTGCTGCAACACGATCAGAAAAAAACGAAATAAGATAACGTTTGCTGCTTGAGATGCATAGAGCTTACAAGGTACTTTATTCTGAACTCAATGCTTGATTGAATTAAACCAACAATTTCGACGACACAAGTTCCCTGCTGTGAATGTTTGCGGCAAATTTCACTTATACAGGCTTCTCTTTAACATGCTTTTTGATGAACTTTTCAGCAATCGTTGATGCAATAGTCTCAAAGTTGACGACGTTTTTGCTATGTTCCAGAACGAAGGCCAGCGCTGATGTTTGGACTCAGGGGCGAAGCTAGGTGGGTGCCAGGGGGGCCACCACCACCCCAAATTTTGCCTGGACCCCCAGTGGCCCCCCCAAAATTAGGTCTCTTTCTGTAGGTCTCTTTTTGAAAGTCCTACACAGACCATTGACAGCTCTCCTTGTTGCAAAACTGGCCCCTCCAGTGGCTCCCCCAAATGAAAATGTCTGGCTCCGCCCCTGTTTGTACTGATGTTGGGGTGCCGACGATTTTAAAGGAAAAATTTTTTCGCCGAATCTAACACCTTTGGCAAGTTCAACTTTCATGAACATCTCCAAAGTTTTGTCATCTTTATCAGATTTCTTACATTTGAAAGAAAACTCCTTCCCAGCGATTCCGCTGAGGGCCAATCCGGTGATCATTTTCAATCTTTGTAGGTCACTTTTAAAGTAAGACGGCTTAATGCATTGATATAGGACTTCAGCGAAAAGATCAGTAACAGTAATCAGCTGCGCTCTATCGCATTTGTTTTGCAGAATGTAAGTTGTTATTAGTATGCAATACATTGGGTTGTAGCAAAGCTCGCGAATGTTAGGATGAGCTGCGAGATGGCTGATCACTTGTGAAAACTCTGATTCATTTGCACAAAGGTGTCTTATCAAAGTTTCCTGAGATGTTTTGTTCAAACCAAGCAAACGTACAGTAAAATGCGGCCTGTACTTTGGATCGAGTTGGTTCCACGCTTCTGGTCGTGAAGAAAGAAACTTTTTTGCTCGAGGAAGAAAATCACGGGCTAAGATGTTTTTCAAAATTTGGTCAGGATAAGCTTTTTCTTCGATAGCAACAACCGACGAAAGTGTTTTCAGAAAAAGACGATCCATTTCATAAACCATCAAAGAATATGTACACAGAACTGGATTATTTTAAACATTTCAAAAGATATGCTCTCATGTCCTGTGAAAGAATTTCTTTGAGCGAATGCTGTTGCACAAGGAAATCAAGTAACAATATTTTTTCGCTCCAATTGACTTGCCCGAGCTTACTGAAAAAATTAAAAGGTTTTGCACATCGAATAGTTTTTTCATAGTTGAGTTCACAGTCAATGTCAGAAACTTGCACTTGCCTATACCTACTTCACCAACCACTCCAACCGTATTTCCAACTCTTTCTTTATATAATGCAATGTAGTCTTTGTCATAAGGGTTGTTGACGACTGCTTCTCGATACGCATTATTTTGATCAGCTTGAAAGAGTTCAGAATAGTCATCAGGCAACAAAGGATTATGCAGCTCGCAAAATTGTGAAGCGCTTATTGCGGTCTGTTTAGTGTCTTTGGAGCTGTGACAGGACATTTCCATTGGAAGAGGAACAAGGTATCTCCAGCGAACGCTGTTTTTAATGTCATTTTCCAGAAATTGTTTGATGGTGTGTTCTGAAATCGCATAAAATAATTTTATTGCAACGACACAGTCTTCCTGGTGGTGTTCAAACGTCAAACATGTAACAACACACATGCGTATACTCAAAATTTTCCATAGGCTACACTAATTTCCTGGATATCATCATTGTCATTTGAAAATGCTCGTTTACATTTGATGTCCTGGGCTGNGCATGGTTAATTTTCCNATTATTATTATTGTTATTATTTTACAGAGCAGCCAACGAGAGATCGAAAATTGCGCTTTGACGAGCTACCTGTTGTCACTAATCAAGCACTGCAAGTACGATAGTTATTAAAATTTCAGTAATATTTACTCACAGAGCTGGAGGTGGTAGTGCTGCTGGTCACCGGTATAAACTTCAATGGACGATTATTCCTGAAGCAAAGAGACTCGCTGAAGTTTCGAATGAAGTTAGTTTTTTCGAAATCAGCTGTAGATATACGCAAGTCTTGCAAACATTTTCGCTTTTTGCAGAAAGCTTCGTACCTGAGCAGTCAAGGTGATTCCTGAGTCATGCTCTGAACTTGAGTCATCGCCATGGATGGTGTCACACTCTGAATGTTATGTTTTTGGTTCACTATGCGACGGGACCGTGATATCTTTTTGATGCATTGAATTCAATAGCAAACATCTTGTATTTGGTGCAAGCTTTTGGTGTTATTAACCTCACCTGTGTAAAATTGCATTCCAACAATAAGTAATACGCTTGGTATTTGTTTCAGAAACACAAATTCCCAACGATTTTTATCTTGATGTTTGACATATCTCTTACTTGAGGAAGGTTTTAAGATTTACCACAAATGTTAATACATGATTTTGATAGTTATTTTGTAAAAAATACGCGTAACATTATACAAACATACGAAAACTCTTTTCTCAACCTTGTAAGTAGCTCTAGGATATGGAGAGTTAAACATTTGAAAAGGGTTAACGCACAGACGATGGAGAAGTTTCTTAAAAATTCAGTTATTTGGACTTTTAGTTGTACATTTTCTAAATGAAAAGGAAATGTATAGCGTTTGTAAAGAAAATGTCAAAGCGCGAAAACATCATGGGCCATTGGAACAATTCTAACTATTTGAAGTTGATCAAAGTGACCCAATCCGAACAACAACCACGATTGTAAGATGAATTTTAATAAAAGCCACTGAGTCCTATAAAAATGCCAGAAAAAGAACAAAACAATTTTTTAAAGGCCAGAAAAACCCCATCTTTGTAGTATTGTTATTTCTTTGTCACAAAAAAACACCTAAATTACAAGAATAATCACTAGAAATTTTATTGGAAATTGAAATTAAGCCTTGCTTGTCTTGTACTGGAGCTCATCTTGTGTTTCTCTGATTTTCATGGTTTGTGAGATCCCACACTTTGAGCACAATGTTGACACAGTTTACGTACTGATCGGCAGCTGTATGCACCCATACTGTAATTACGACCAAAATCACAAGAGCGACGTCACTGTCGCAATTCTATCACAGAGACGCAGACCTGTCTGCGAGGGCTGAGTCGGCATTAGTGCTTAGTATGCGCCAAGCAGTTCACGCATTTCCAATTATTACGCAAAAAAGTTAATTTGTATCTCGCATCCCTCAAATCGCACCAATAGAATTAGAACGCGGGCGTCGGTTGATAGAGAATTTATCACGAAAATTTTGCTAAGGCTTTGCCGAAGGAATTGTATTTGCAATTATTCTTCTACGGAAGAAACTATTTCAGCGTAAAAGAGCCAAAAAATCTCAAGAGGCCAAACGAATGTTTTAAGGCCAACCAACCGGAGACGAGGCCGGAAAAAGGCCAAAAGGTCAAAAGAAATATTTTGAGGCCAACCAACTTGATACAAGCCCAGATCCTGAAATTCGGCCAAAATATGTCCAACCTTGCAACCCTGTCAAAGACAATGATTTGTTATCACACGTTTTGCCATGTAGTAAATCGTAGCTGTTTACTCCCAAAACCGACCTTTGTTTCTGAATGACAAGGTAGGCTTACCCAAACGTGAAAAGGGAGAATCAATGCTTCTGGTGAAGGATTACCGCAAGTCATACTTTCAATGCCTCACTTTGGATAAAATCCTACCCGTGCCGTGCCGTACCAATAAAATCTAAAGTGATTGCAGGTCTGTTACTTTGCGCGCAACGAACCATTGGTGCCCTTTCTGTCTGCAGGATCATTAGATTATACCATTTTTTTCGTTTGAATAGCAGATCAAACTGTGACACAAATACAACAAGATCCGTATCTATTGAAAGAAACCCTCGACAGATATGAATCAGACACCATGATGGTTACACATTACAGTTTATAATTTTACTATCGAGTACGCATCATCAGGTCTTATTCAAATTAAATTAAGAAATATGTTGTAAACGAGTAAGCTAAAATCAACGCACAGAACGGGAAATCCTGTTTGAAATTTTGTTTGGCATCACACGTTTGTGTCTTCAAACCCCTTGAAAAGCTAGAAGAATTATAACAGCTGAGTCCATTACTTCTATAAAATGATGAATTTTTGTCAATTTTGCTGTTTCTTTTAGAAGACACGAGCTTTTTGACAGGATTAAATACAGCATTTTAGAAAAAGCAAGATTAACACTAATCATCTTTACAAAGGAGTATGAAATAATAATCAAGCTGCGTTAATACGCTTAAACTCAATAAAAAGTTCTACAGTAGATTTTTTCAGGACACGTCAGAATTTCAGTTCATTTTTTCAGAAAATTGAAGTCTGGTTAACCTGGCGAATTTTCATGCATTCGCATATTTGGTTAATTTTTCAGTGTAGAAATTGCCTTTGAAGAAGTTGATGAAACAAAGCAACTAGAATCATTGCGTTATGTAACGTTGGTTCGAGTTCAGGACCAGTTTCGATATACTCACTTTTGTACTCATTTTGGAGTTTCTCTCCAGTGCTACGAAGGGTCAAACAGCATAAATCTCACGTTGCTTGCGCCGTGGGACATGCGTATACTCTCGTAGTGAATTCTGATTTGTTTGCAAGTGATTGGCAGTAAGGGACTGAACAGGCCGCAACTACAGTTTCACAAGTGTTAGATATGACCCCACCGTGAAGCTTCAATGGCGTGAGCTTAAACAGCTGTGCCAATTAGTTGGTTGATTTTAAGATTTAAAAATAAAATTGAGAACAGATGAATAGCATTGTCAATGTATTATCGAAATGCTCAAAGTTAAAGTCGAATATATATTTAGCTTTCACATTTTGAAAACATCTACAGCAAGGATGACAACACTTCGAATATATCACATAAGTTCTTTTTGTGCATAATCTCTCAAGAAAGTTGTTCCATTAATCAATCTTGTAGCTCCATGTCAACTTCGACAGCAAGGATGCGTTTCAAAAATATAACACTGATTTGTTGGAAACAAACTATACTACACGTTTAGAGTTTCAGTCATTTGTTATTTATTTCGCACGTAGTAGAAAAAGCACTTTTACAGCTAAAACTGCGCCAATCTTTGCTCGTTTTTTTGGTGCTCGATATCCAAGATGCTTACAACAACACCATAGAGTTTGTGCAAATACGAGTGAAACAAGTGATGACGAGGAGAAAATCCAGGCATGATCTTTCTCATAAGCACAGCTCCACTAACATTAAGAAAACTATCCTCAAGGACTACGCATTTTCAGGGCTGTTGATTTAAACTTCCCATTTCCATTGAGCGCTGTCCGCCACTGCCGAGCAACTCACTGGCATAAGCATGGCAAAGTGCTTCTTATCTTGCTACTTATCTGCGCTAACGACTGTCGAAATAGCAGTGCAAGAGGCATACAATATTTTGCTTCATTCTATACCTTTGGGCAGGCCTTTTTACAGTGTGTGTTTTCATCCAAACGAAAATGTAGCACGTTAAAGGCAAGTCTAAGCTATTCACTTCTCGGTCGAAATAATCGTCACCAATAGCTGATATACAGTAAAATGAAAAATTGCAAGATAGCCTTACTGGTTTTCTGCTGGCAACTGCGAAGCGAACAGAATATATAGGAATCAGTTCATGGTGAGTGTCTTTTTGCCTTGTAATAAAATCATTGATGTTATGTAGGCAAAATTTCACTTCCACTTTGTAACGGCCTTACATGTTTGACTTTGATTGTGAAGATATTTAATTCAACCCCTTTGAAAAACTTTGTGCGATTCGCACATGCAGGTGTAATGCAATGTCGTATTTTAAAAAATTGAATCCTAAAACAAAGTAATTTTTAATAGCTTTTCATAAATAAAAATTGCTGTCGGGATGTTTGTTTGAAAGCTGAGTGTTTTTTCAAAAAGAACCCGTTTAAGAGAAACTTGTTCGTTTACTGAAAACGAAACAGTTTGCAAAAGCAATCTTTTAAAATTTACTGTTTTTGCAGTCATCAAATATTATCTGAAAGTGTCAAAGTGGTTTTGATTTTTTATTGAACTGTCACAGCAATCGACTTATTGTGAAAATTATTTTCGACTACATTTTTCAAAATATGAAATTGCAAATTGCGATCAGATTCGCCTGCGTCACCCTTGTGGTGTCTTGATGCTGAATTGTGGATACGTGCAATCAAATTTATCGCAAGTTATGGAAGCAGTGCGTGGCAGGGTGATTCCTCCGGCTTAACAGCCAAACTTGGAGTTTTATTCTCTCTGAAACACTTCAGTTTCACACGTACGCAGCGATGTGTGAATAAATTCGAAGTTTTGGTTTCGCACTGATCTGAGGCAAACGTCAACAGTCACGAAAATTGTGTTATGCAATATTTCTCAAGCGTTACAAATTGGACTCGTCCTGTCCGATTATGGCGCAACGTCGGACAATCCTTTTCTTGTGTATCTAGTTTAAAATGTTGATTTTACAGTAGAACCGCAACAGGTCAGACAGCATCTGTTTATAAATTATTAAAAATTCAGGATAATAGAGGTTCGGTTG
>JGI24158J21664_10007047_pt1 | contig 14873 bp, 9 predicted proteins | sample Ectturendosymbi3_FD_21664 | JGI IMG/M metagenome (IMG submission 21664) | reverse complement strand
TACGAAAGAATCATATTGTTGAGGAGAAAATGACTGCCAGAGAGGTTACGACTTTTTACTGCAATTCATAATAATAGGCCAATAGCGTATGGGGGGCCCCATGTGAAATTTCGGGGGGGGCCTCACTTACCCTTGCCACGTCACTGCACTAGAGAGCTTGTATTTGGGAGACCAAATAAAATCTTAGGTCATACCCAGGGGTGTACAACTGGAATGGGATTTCGTGCTCCTGATTTTCATAAAAATCTAATTCCGTTTCGTAGGTTGTCCAAATAATTGCAAAAAATGTCGGCAAATCAAACAGCAACACTGCAGCAAAGTAATTTACTTAGTTTGTCTCTATAGTTTCTGAGGACAGTTAGCCGCGTGTGAAGAAAGTTGATAATTTAATTAATTGGGATATAAACGCGAAATGCTGTGATTAACACCAATAAGAAAAATCACCTATTACAGTGGTGACAGTACTTAAATATCACTCGCGTGACGTTTTCGTGTCTGTGTCGTGCCACGTTGGGCACGCGTGAGTTGTGTTTTGTACCCGTCTTAGGTTATCTAGACCAGGGGTTTCCAAACTGGGGTACATGTACCCCTGGGGATACATTTGCCTATCTAAAGGGGTAAATTTAAAGTTAGCAATTGAAGGGAAAATATATTTATATATTATCTATTTCCAAATATACATATATCAGTGAATACTATTTTAAAACTCATTTGATGCTTCTTGTTAAATCTATAATTTAGGGACACACGCTCATCTGTTTGAATTGCTGAAGGAGGGGTACACGGTTAGAGAATGGTTGGGAACCCCTGATCTGAACGATAATCTTAATCGTAAGTTTTGAGATGTTAATAAACTGGTGTGTAATTAAATGCCACTTAGCACGAACATGTGGTGTTCCCCACCTTAATTTCAAACAGATCCGACTATGTTTTAGCTATATTCGTTCTCATGATGTACTTTGAATCTAAAAAATGCAAAAATTGCATAAAACGGAAGAATAGGAAAAAGCAGACTCAGGGGCGTAACGAGGGGGGCACTTCCCCGGGCGCCTAGTCAATATGGGGCGCCGAATCACTGCGGTGGCGCCAAAAAGTCCCAAAAATGCCAGAAGTACTTTCTGCAATACAGTGAATTTGCTTCCGGAAGAGCTGAGGTTCGAACATGAGGGCGCCAAACTTTCTTCTTGCCCCGGGCACCATCTAACCTCGTTACGCCCCTGAGCAAACTTAAAGACAAGTTATTTTCTCTTCGGTGTGCAGACAATTGAGAACACTTCATTTGAGACCAAGTTCATTTGAGACCACGTTCATTTGAGTCCTATTAGTTTGCAACTCGTTCGTTTGAGACCACATTGATTTGAGACTGCATTCATTTGAGATTTGTTGAGTTGAGACCCATTCATTTGAGACTNCAATCACGTGAGACTCGTTTTCTCTTTTGATTGTTGCNACCAACGCAAAAAGACACTTTTCTTTTCTCGTCTTTTCATTTCTCAGTTAAAAACTGAAANTATTGCGGAGNCTCGATTAAGGAAACGGTCAGGAATCGACATAATTCTTTGACTTGGTCTAACAAAATGACATTTCAGAGGTGCAANGCTCCCTTCCAAACCCGAGGTTTGAAGAGTTACCTGGCCTCTGCGGTGTTTTAAGTGCGAGTGCATGTACAACCCGGCGTAAGTCACCTTGGACACGGAAGGGCGTAACCTTGCAAAATTTCAAATGGAGCAGGGGCGGATCCAGAGGGGGGCAATTGGGGCGATCGCTCCCCCTTAAAATCTACAAAAGTAACTTTTTTCACCATGAATTGTTACAATTCGGAAAACAGCATTCGCGATATAAGGCCATTTTGTCGTCCACTGTTTTGTCACAGCTAGGTTGTGAAGTAAACTTAATCTGTCTTACAGTAGTGAACCCGTAATAAGACTTGACTGCCAAATATCACTGAAATATCCCCCCCTAAACTTACTGGCTGGATCTGCCCCTGAAATGAAGAGACACCTTGCAAAACTTTAGGTCTCCCGTAAAGAAGTGGAAGGTAGATCATAAAATGTGATTCACAGTAAATCAAAACAGCTTCACTTTAATGTGACGTAAAATGAATGTGGTATCAAATGAAAAAGTCTCATGTGAATGTGGTCTCAAATGAACAGGTCTCAAATGATTATAGTCTCAAATGATCGTGGTCTCAAATAAATAGGTATAAAATGAATGTGGTCTCAAATGAACAGGTCTCAAATGAACAGGGTCTCAAATGAATTGGTCTCAATACACATGGGACCGATCAAGGTTAGCCATTTTTTGCAAGCACAAGAAATATGAAAACTTCAACGTCTTGACTCCTGATCTGTTGAAAATGCCTGCCAATTCTTTTCTCTTTCCAGCCAGAAACAATTGTTTGTCAAAAACGTAAATACTTGCTTTTGTATTGCTGAAAAGTTCAGATCAGATTCAAAGTTTCACAGCTTATTTTTGACAAAAATGTGTTATATTTTATAGAGCAATAAGGGATTTATTAATTCACAATTTCAAGAGGCCACATTTCGGATCATGTGAAATCATTAACGTCTAAAATAGCCAAAATAAGAGGTTGCGGTTGTCGTCTTCTTTTGTGAATATGCTTTAGTCGCATTTTTTTTGAAAGGTTAACTGTTTTTAAACTCTGTTTGCCTTTATTGCAAATTTATCATGAGATCATTTGTCTTCTTTTGTGGGTAATGCTTTAATAGACTTGTGTCCAAAGTTAACGAGTGTGCTTTGAAAGTTCTTGAAAACAGTAAAGGCCAATCTACACTAAGGACGTGCCAGGAGTAGCCGCGAGCGATTCTGTGTTTGTTTTATTGTGCCCAGGAGTTGCCGTGCCGAGCCGTGCACGAGTGCAGAATTACTCGACGCAACAAAACACAAAGGATTACGCTGGCGAGTCTGGATTTTCGTCTCGCAAGGCTTAGGTTTCGGTCTAAAAGTCTTTGTCTCAAAACCTGCGTCTTGACATGAAATTTTGCTGGGCACACTATTTTCATTTTTGTCTGGAATATAGATTGTTAACTGCATTTATAAGCAGTTCTTTTCTTTCGAATCTCAGACCGCAAGCATAAGGTTTTATCAGGTCTCGAGAAACAACAAATTCTGTCAAACAATTGTATTACTTGTCACAGAAAAAGATAAAAGCTAGTCAAAGAATTTGCCACTTCATCAGGATAGGATTTTTTAATGCGATTCATCATATTAAATGTTCTGAAAACTTATGCTGTTTTACCTCCTCTTGTTATTGAGGCATTGTATAAAGTGTGCTTGCAGACAATCGCATCATTTTTATCAACTTTGAAAAGTTCTCACGAATGTATGTTTGAGCCATATGGGATTTGAATCTTAAAGCTCTGACATTACTTCTCATTATGAATAATTAACCTATTTTTAGAAATAAACTAGTTTGATAACACATATGCGATTGACAGTATATTGCATTAACAATATGCATTATCAAATCAGTATATCACTGATCATAAGTATTGGCGTATCGGTGCATCCCTCACCCTAACGCGTTTCAACTTGTTCTGTGTACGTTTTTGTCAAGCAGATGTAGAGCCACGATTATTTGCTGATTTTTGATATAATCTTTTACCTGCAAACAGCACTAACTAACGTGAAAGCACAGACATGTGCAACGCTGGTATTTTCAAACACTTACGTTGCAGGCCGCAACTTGATTTTCCCAGTTGCACATATTCAAGGTTGCATCAAATCCAAGTCCATCAGGACAGGTCTGTAACAAACAAATGTTGGTTTTATTATCAACTGGTAAAAATCACCATTTGCATGATTTCCACCATTAACTCACTGATGGGCATGGTTGCTGGATGTTTTCGTCGCAGTTGTAAAATATTGCACAGTTGTTGGGGTCAACAATTGGTTGAGTAACGCCATTGCAGTTATAACCTGTTGAGGCAAAACCAAGTAAAGTTATGATGACAATAAGCATGTGTAGGGAGACGAAAGTGTTTGGTAACTTCGGTCGGTTTTTGACGATAGCGTGCGAAACATTGGGATTAAATACAAGGTACCATGCAGCGCTCCACCTGCGCATTTAATAAAACAAAGTATCTGCGGAGGAAAACTTACGTTCTTCTGGTTCGCACGCTGGTCCAGCGACATCCCTGAACACTGACAAAACAACAACAATGATCAGAGAATTATAACGCAACGTGCCTCGGAACTCAGATGTTGCGCACGGCTTGCTAACGCCGCTGTGAAAATAATAACAACTGGCACTTTTTATTAGGAGAAATTATCCGGGTAGTACTCATACCTCGAACGACAACTCCGAGTCAATAAATTTTAAAACAGAACTTGATATGCGAGTAGTTTCATACGCGAGTAATGCTTGCACAAATGAACGTCCGTGTTTGGTAAAATGTATTTGAAGGTTTTGCGACGAAGCAGCAACGGAAAAAATTTACTGAAAGGGCAGGTTTTGTTTTGCATGCTGGATTTTTGTGTCGTCATTGCCTACGGTACGTCACGTACCGTTGAGTTTTATCCAACTTGGAAAATACGCCAGCTTTGTGTTGTTGGCAGATGGTAAGTGCCTGATAGCCCCATCACTGCACGGCGCTACGAGTCCCAGAATTATCATTCATTTACTCGAATCCAGTAAAAAATTTTGCTGCTATAGTATATATGCTGTTTTTAGCCGGCTCTCCAGTATAAAATATGCGTTCAAACCAATAATTCAAAGATCGGTTGAGCACGCAGAGATAACTTGTGGGTAAGATGACCTTGCTTTATGATCCCACTCAGGTAACCAAAAAAACCTAAAAATATTGGTATAATATGCGAAAATGATTAAAAATTATTCCAAACGTTTAAAGAGAACATTTTCTAACAACTCAGCAATTATTCTCATCAACCACCTGACCCAAAAAAACAAACGTGTTGTATTTGAAATCTTGTTTTTCCAAAAACAAATATATTTTCCCCAAAAAAAGATGTTGGAGGTACGCATAATTAAAACATCAAAATAACAGGAAAAAGGCAGAAATTCCGTCAGCTTTTATTGACGGTCTGTTGAAGACTAAATTTTGTATTCTGCTTTAAGCCTGTAGTTCAACACTCAAAAGAAGTAAATTAAGTTAATACCTAAAAGTGTGTTACTTTTCAGTATTTTTTCCACTGTTTCTGCTCACAAGGTTCCTCCAGCCAAAATGGCAAAATTACTTTTACAGGTGAGTATGAACAACGGAGGTTAACCATGAGTAATGCGCGTCCACTCGGCTTGTTTTATCAGCGAATCCCCTCATGGGACGCAATAACGAAGCTTGCTCGCCCATCAAATTGTCAAATTTGCAAAATGGCATGGGAGACCTCATGCACGGCTTTTGTTTTCACATGTTAGACATGCCCTGCCATCTTTCCAGTAATCCCCCCATATCAAAAAATACAAAATATACGTATTTTCATATGACTGCTCGTCAGAGCACTTAAAAAATTCAGCTATTGAGGCAATCATCTTAATAAGCGTTTTTCAAATCTTTTTAAAATTTAGTTAAAAACTGCATTACGCTTATTGTCAAAGGATACCACAGCAGGGTTTTAAAAATGTTTCTCCACGACCACTCGAGCGAAGGCACGCAGCATTTCTTGCTGCAAAAATCAAAACTTTGTACATTTTAAGGCAAACCACGATTTTCACAACATCTTACCTTTGGCGTTTCCAGCAGACACAGCCAAAAGAGTCAATAAAAAACGTAGCATTGTCTTGTCGATATTTTTCGCTCAAAAGTTTTGAATATCAGTTTACGAAAATGATTTAACTGGATTTTCGGTGCATTTTATACGCAAAGGAGCGCCAGGGTGTTTGCTGATAACAGGTGTCAAGTTTCTCAGGACGGGATGCTCATGACGAGTGTTTGCTTAAGATGGTCTTGCAATACGAGATGTACGAAGATCCAAGACGCACTTGTATAGGCGGAAAACTGTCCTTACGTGAGTCGCCTTCTCAGAAACGCATCTTGCTACCAATTCTCAACAATTTAGTTTGTCGTGGTATTCATAAACTGATCGATTTATTGTTCGTATAATGTATTTCATCTATGGATTTTTTGTTTCCAAACAAACCTTGACAGGCTGTTAAGCATGGGCGTCGGAAAATTTTTTTCCATGGGGGCCAATAGTGGATTATCTAGCAGTTGGCCTAAAGGACTTTTTCAGGGTGGGTAACAGTGGTGAAATTTCATTTACCAACTCGAAACTAAACGACAAACATTTTTGTGCTAAAAATTTAATAGGAGAATATCAACTTTTAAAATCCAAGGGGGGCAAGGCCCATGCATTTACTTTGAACCACATGGTGATTGATATTCTCGTTCCAATTTTCCGATAAGATAGAATAGGCGTCGTTATTAACAAAATGAAAAACTGTAACGATTAAAATTAATTACTGAGAAGCTGAACATTTTTTGAGCTCTCGACATGTTCTTTTTCAATTCAAATGCGTTAGGAATATTCTTTGCACAAAACAGATGAACATTTGCTGTTTTTCAGATTGCAAATGTTAACGTGACGAAAAAGTTTTTTCTTAATAATTATGTGCTAACTGATATCAAAAAGCTTATCAAAAGATCATGATCATTGACATACAATGGAGCTGATATAATAAGGCGTAAGCTGTACGTACCACACACGCTAATGACACAAACCCAAATATCCGGTAATGGATCGAAGACTCTAGCACCTGAAGGTTGAGAGATTGCTCACACGCCACGTCTTATCCACACATTCCTCGGTCCTTGCGAGGGTAGATTACTAGGCGCCACCGGGGGTTTGCTGCTATCTGCGGATTAATTGAGTGTTGGTTCCACTTCGCCACGTGTCACCCAATCATAATTCGCATTTAACGGAAGAAAGGCAGTTTTTACACATTCTTTTTCATATCTTTGTTGCACATATTTTCTATACCCTTTCTTAAATCATTTTTTATGTAAACTAAAAACTGTTTCTTCTACATGCCCAAATTTCTTTTGAAGTTAATTTCTTTTTTAACGCAACGATTATATGGGTGGCCAGAACCAGACAATTAAGTGTGTGGTTCAACTAAAATAGTTTTGCAAAACCTTACTCATTCTGTCCAAGCTGTTTTTGTCAGAGCTATTGCATTAGGAAAGTTTTATTTTACATGCGGTTTTAGTTTCATTGGAAAGACTAGAGTGGTTCCTCGCACTTGACAATCGGTCGCAGGCCGAGGAGACAACCTCTGACTGATCCGGGTGCAAGCAACGCATGAACGACAACACACGTGCATTTGTTCTCACAGCGCGCGATTCGTGAAGTACAGGGAGTAAGAATCAGCTTATTTACATGAAGCGCACGGTTGTACAGAAATGCTGACTTGTTCTGTTTGCACTATGGCTGAATCAATTTAATCAAAAGATATCTACAGGGCTCCAGCGCACTTTCCAACGAGACTACACGAGTGTTTATTCGAGGAATCTCAAATGGGGGGAGACCAGTAGAATCGATTTATTTCAAATTTCTTGCTTTCCATCAATTCTTGGCTATGGCTTTATTTAATTTTTTTTACAAATTTCCATGAACATTTTTTGATCATGTTACGTTTTTGAAGAAATCTTGTAATGAATATCTTGACACATCCTTGTGAATGTAAACAGACGGTGGTGCCTAAAATAGCGGGCGGCACTAAACGTTAATCCAAAAAATGGCGGTTGAGGCTCAGGGCCAAATGAAGTGAACCAAAAAAACTAAACCTACCCCTATTATGACGTAAACCACAAAAAACTCAAATCCAAAACTTCTCAACTTTTAAAAAATCGAAACTAGAAGACTTTCCGCATCTTTTGAAGGTGCGACCAGCTCTCTAGCTCTCTCGGCTGGCGAGTTATGGTTGAAATAGTCCAAGACCTTTACGATCCCTAAACAAGGAATAGTAAATGCCCAATAATAGATCCTTGGATACGCCACATGTTACCTTCAAAAACGAAGATATAGTATCTGCTATTTTAGTACACTGAAACCTGTTGTTTAAATAAAAAGCAAAAAGTCTCAGCGGTGTTCCTCTTACTCCATAGCAAAACAATTTTTCAAGTAATATATTATGATCAACACAGTCGAAGGCTTTGCTTAAGTGTAAAAACAGAGTACATGTTATTAGTTTGTTATCTTTATTACAAATCATGTCATCATAGATGGCAGCAATTGCTAATTCAGTAGAATGGTTGGTACGGAAGCCATGTTGCTGTGGACTCAGTATACAATTACTGCTGACAAAAGAGTACAATCTACTGTAAATTAATTTTTCAAAAACTTTGGAGAGAGTTATATGTGTGGATATTGGCCTATAATCATTCAGGGATAGAAAAATTATTTTTAGGAATGGGTGTCATTTGAGCAATTTTAAAAGATTGGGAAATTCACCTTTTGCCATACATTTATTAAATATTTCAGATAACCAGGAGGATAAACTAGTGGCAGACATTTTTAAAAACTTTACTGGGATGTCATAGGAGTTAGACGTTGTCTTGCATTGTAATGATGAAACTATTTGTCTGATTTCATCAGCATTGGTTGGTGGGAATGTGCAAAAGTTGGGGACTCATTTAAGAAAGTTATTGAAAGTTGTCGGGGGTCGGTCAATTTTGGAGGATGGAATTTTTCCAGTGTTGGAGAAGTGAATATTTAGTTCTTCACAATGGTTCTGATTGTTAAGGTCAACATTGTGCGCCTACTTTGTTTTTTTGTAGAAATAATTTCATTAATAACTTTCCACGTTTTTTAACATCATATTTGACATGATCAATTTGCACAAAATGTCATCTTCCTGTTTTATAACATTCCGTGACAGATGTTTAAACTCGCAATGTGACCCAGAAACTGCCATCAACAGGTGAAATGTCCTGGTGGGTACTTGAAGAGATCTAAAAACCATGAGCTCAGCTCCGTGAACTACCGCAGCAAGTGACAGGCAAGTACAGGTTATTGCAGGTGTTCCAACTGGGGCGTCGCGACACTCTCTTGGGTGGTTTTCACATTGCAAGGGCGTCGCAAGCTTATATACAACTTAGATCCATTTTGCATATAAAGAAGCTCTCCGGATTTTAATTCCATTTGTTACTTGATACTTGTGCGAAGCTGGCTTTTCCGCTGTTTCGGTAATAAAACGAAGTATCCCTCGAAGAGAAGCGTTAAAAAAGAAATGCGCTCAGCCGTTTCGAACACAACACTGCATTTTGTGAAACAACAAGGAAGCTAATGGATCGCAAATAAAGATCCGATAATATTTTTCTAGCAGTGCGTGGTTTGATTTTGTGCATAGGATTAGTGCGTCAGGAAGTTCATTCAAGGTGGGAACCAGTGGATTATTGCAACAACTGAAACGTAAAAAAATTTCCGAAACGAAATTCAAATTCATTCCTTCAACCTTTTCGCAGATGACGCGTGTTCAAAGCCGGCCTGCTATGTGTGTTGAGAATCAGTGGTTGGGTCGAGCAGAGCCTCCATCACTTTGTTCAAGGAACGCGCACAGATAAAGACCTGTGTCGATAAACCTTGGTTCGTCTGCTCAGGTTTCGGGAATACAATAGCACTACAACAGCACATCGGTTGGACGGCGCGAGTTTCTTCGGCTTATTTTTTTCTAAGTAAGTTGTCTTTGGTAACGCCTTTCCCACAGTACTCTATACAACTCGAGTGGAGGTTTGCGTTGTTTTATTGTATTTTGCTCTGACTCGTTCGTGCGAACGACAAATCAGCACCAAGTAACCGCAACGGCACAAAATCCGCGACACGCGTTGATGCGAAACGTCCACTCAACGAAGACCTACCTGTTGTGACAACCCCACTGTTGGAAGGTACGCAGGAGTTCCCGAGATTTACGATCAATATGACAACTTTCACGACTGAATAGAAAATCTGCGAGACCTAACAGTGGAAAAAAGTTTTGTAGGTGAACTTAACACCTGCCTAAAATCGCAACCTGATATAAAACATTGTAATTGTCATAAGCTAACATAGGCGTAGTCAGGGGATCATGCTCCCCAAATTTTTAGCATATCAAGTCATTCTGTGCTTTGAGAGGTGGTAACCTAAACAACATACTGTTGTTCGTCTGAAATCAAACATTTTGGGCTGGCCACGCCACCTGCAAGCTGAAGCTTGACCTACCTGGAAAATTCGGCAGCGAACATCGTATCGGTCTTAACTGAACGCAGGTCATTTATTGTTTGTCGGCATTAACGAGATTGTCTTGATCCACCGAACGCTGCCGAACAAGCTTTAAAAGTTGGAACCGAATCCAAACTGAAGACACTTAATTGCTTTGGTTTGAGCACATATCAACATGCTTGCCAGAAAATTATTCAAGATGCGACTAAGCCAAGCAAAAATGAACTTCTGCAGTACGTCGTCCGGGCAAAAGGCCTAACTTGACATGAGGCGTTAGACGCTGGAATAGAACGTTTACTTGTGCGTCATTTGAGAAAACAATCACCAGCATTTTGTTCTAAGAAGCCTTTTCAAAAACNTTTTAACTATGCCCCGCAAAAAAATTTAAAATGTTGAAAGCAGCTTCTTCGAAACCATCAACTTCGGCGCCAACGTTGCAACAAAGCGAGGAACTGGGGCCCGTGTGGCGAGAAAGATTAAATTTACTATAATTATTATTTTTTCGTAAAACGTTTATACAGTACTTAAAACTGAATGCACCTACTGACAACTGAAGAAGATAAAAGTGAAGATTGTACGTATGCAACGCAGACAAAAAATTGGCAACGCATCAATCCGTTAAATCTGATAACCCGCACAAATCCGTTTAAAAAAACGCAAAAATCCGTCTATTGGTGACGCTAAACCACCACCTCAGGCCATTTGAACCTGTCTTTCTCTGCAGCAACAGTCGAAGTTTCCCACAAACATCAGGATAATTCAGTAAAAGGCGAAAGGGTGCTCATGTCGGAAACAAATTAAATTTTTTAGTAGAAGCAGCAGAACAATTTTCTCAGGGGAATCACAGCCTGATTGTTGGTGAGGTACGCGGGGATATTTCGGCCTCAGGAACAAGTAAGTTCGACCCTGAGCGTCAAAGCAAAATCGGCAGCCAGGCATGCGAAACGTGCATAGAGCGTGCAAAGATGAGGTGTGACAATCGCAACAATGGATCACTTGCAATTAATAAATTATGTTGATTTGCGAGAATGGGCGTCGGAAGGATTTTTCCAGGGGGTGCCAATATTCGATTTTTCCGGGGGTGGGGGGGAAACAGCGGTAAAATTTAATTTCACCAACTCCGAACGTTTTTCTATCAAAAACCAAACAGGAAAATATCAAATTTCAAAACCAGGGGAAGATTTCCCCCCTGCACCCCCCTTTCGACGCCCATACTTGCGACGGACAATTGGTGGGTGAACACAGTACACGGTATATCGTCTTGTCTGGAAGTAACTTAAAGACGTTTCAGGAAAACACTGAATTAAACCAACGTCAGCGAGGCAAGAGGTAAAGAAATTGCTTTAAAATTCGTTGCAAGATTAAAGCAGCAAACGCAAAAATATCAATGATGCCTAAATTTAAGAATATTAAACGCAAACCACGATCTGAAACATTCGAAAGACGCCCACAGAAAAGTTAACGGACGTAATACGTCGTTTGTTTTAAGGTGAGTTTCTTTGTGGCATTAAGTTCTAATCAAATATTTCACGATCCTACAAATTAAGAAAAAAGAGGCAATTCGTTTGGGACAAAACCAAATTTCCGAACTCTCTATGTATCAGTTATCCACAAGACATTCACTTCACAGCATCACAAGACCAACGCATTCAAGCCATTACTGTTGAACACAAAAAGTTAATGCTTGCGAATTTCTCAAAAAAACGCAGTAGCAACGACAAGAGAAAGGATGCGTCATTTCATAAAACAATCACGCAACGTCACGCAAACAGATCAGGATGGTTCGTCTTCACGTACTCTTCAATGACCACCGGCTGCTTGGTGAGCAAGGACGCGCGCGCGGCTTCGCAGACCAGGGTCGCCCACAGCACGTCAGATGACTTCACCTCCAACTCCTCACCGCCTGCACAGAGCGTGAAAACAACGGTGTTGTTAAACATCGTAACAAACGAAGACCAACGGATCCATAACACATAAACGCTTTAATATAAACACACAAGACCGTTTTCTTTATTTTTAGCGCGTTTCTGTAATTTTGATGTGACCTTCAGAAATTCCGGGGCAACGAGGCTGTAGAAGTACAAACCATTATTTTACCTTGCATAGCTCGCACAAAATGCTCAATCTCGTTTCTGTAGGAATCTTCGTATCGTTTCATCACATTCTGCTTGATCTGCGAACCCGTGTTACTGTCGGCAGCGTACTGCCGCAGAGCCGTTGAACATTGGTTTTCGCATAGGATCATGCCCTTGTCACCGAAGATCTATACAAATCAAGTTATGATTGCAAACTGTGACTGGTGTATGTTTGCCCCTTTGTGCATGTAAAAATTTTGGTATACTTTTAAAAAAATCACTGCAAAGTTTGCTTTTTCAAAAAAATTATTTTTGTTTCTGAAAAAACTTATTTTATTTGACAAAATTTTTGAAACTGAAAAAATAAATTTGTTATTGCACCCTACACCGACAACGAAATGTTCCCAATGAAGTTTGAAAATAAACAATGTTGTAAGTTCATATGATTTCATGTTCGTTTTCTACTGACATTTTACAGTGTTTTCTTTGATATAACAAAAAATGTACACGGTGTAAACAGGCAAACATACTGGTGTTGCAAGAACTCAACCGATTCGGACGTTACAGGAAAATCGTTTACAATCCGTTCTTTGCAAAATTTTCACTGGGTTGATGATTCGATCATTTCGCCTGCGTTTAGAGCAATGGTTCTCAACCTTTCCAACCTCGGGGACCCCTCTTAAGACATTGGCCTGGTGACCGATATCTAACTAATCTTATTGTGGCATGAGGGTTAAAAAATAACACTTTTTCTGGTGACACGCAGAAGTTTCATTGGAGATTACGTTAACAACCACTTGTTTACAGCATTACTATATTAACTTATTTTTGTCATTGTGACACAAAGAAAAATCATTTATTGATCACGCAATGCGAGTGGCTCTCGCATGGTTGGGCAAAGTGACGGGCAGGTTTTTTAAGGTTCGACCTTGGTGACCGCCAAGGCATTTTGAGAGACCGCAAATATTTTATCTAATTATCAAGACAGTCGTAAAGCAAGTTCTAGTGTATTTTGGTGGTGGTCGCAACTCGCAAAGCGAGGTTCTGCTGTATTTTGAGAGACCGTTGGAAAAGTTCGAAAGACCGTTTCGGTCTCTCAAAATGCCTGAAAAACNCTGGACTGGCGGGCACAGAAAGATTACAGTTATCTTCCACAAGGTAATCTGAGGAGTTTTGCCCAGCATGTGCGANAACCGACAAAAAACGGCTGACAATGGACTTGCGAGACCGTGCTATACGGCGTAAACGACACTGTGAAACGATCAACTGATTCGATGAACGCAAGGAGCGTTCTTTCTACGCGACAAACACTTCTTTTTGGAACACGAATCAAGTCACCGTGAAATTTTCAACCTTCACCACATGCAATCCACACAGAGCAAAGATCTTTTCCATAACCAGTCACTACCTCGGCTCTGTTGTCATGTCCATACACAGCTTCTCGATTCCCGTCCACGTGACCCATCGTTCCATCCGGGAATTGTACAATCACAAACACCTGGTCGACGTCATCCATTTCGCGAACGAAGTCAACAAAAGCGTGACCTTTACGGAAAGATGTTAATGCGGTTGGATGGTTTCGGTGCAGATTTGCAGTCACCGCTAAACAATCGCCTTCGACAACTTGGTGCCAGCTATTGATATTGTTGACTGTTTCATAGAAAACATTTAGTTCAAGCAAAATTACTTGCGCTGATGCCTGGTGATATCTCGACTACGCGAGACACTGTGCTTGCACTTCAACTTCAAGTCCTGATTTTTTTCCAGTTACACACATTACTGATCCCAAGCAGAAACTTATATTCCAATGCTTTTCATGCGCGTGCTGTTAGGTCGACGAAAAAGAGATGTCGAGTTTTTCATTGGTTGAGTTAAAAAAAGGTTATCGAGTTTTTCATCAGTTGCAGTTTGAAACAAAACTATGAAAGCTTGAAACCATATTCGAACTTACAAACTATAATAGCTGAGTGGCGTTAAGACCGTGACAGATGCTGTAAGACTTTCGGGCAGACGCATTCTCAACACCAGCGTTACGAAAGAAACGACTTTAAGCTGAAGACGCCAAACAACCGCTACTAGGAGGACACTGGTCACGGCGGGTAATACTTTGCGAATTCAATCGCGCCATGTTTCGTTACTGCACCCTTCGCTTGACCATTCCGGCACATGCCTCGTCTCCTCCAAGCAACTGTGCTCACATCCTTGTTTTTTTTGTTTTATTCATTTTAAGATCAATTTAGAAGGTACGGCCCTCCGCTAACCCTCCGCTGGGGCAATTGTCTGGATAACCTCTGTTTTTTTTATGCTACGCCGTTCGTTGTCTTGAAGAGTACACCTGGCGCAATGAACTCAGCACCGCCAAATAAATCTGTCTATCTGTCCGCTAAATGCGGCCTTCTGAAAGTGGCCTCCGAGCCACATAATTGCCCATCCTTGCAAACTGTACAAAGCTTCTGGAAACTAGTCAGCGAAGATATATTTCCCAAACTAAAAGATTTTGCGCTAAAAACGCACTCGATATTTGGAAGCATATACAGGGTGTTTCACAATTGTTGAAACAAAGCGATTGGGCACAAATCCAGGATTTTAAATGATACCACAATGATGATTACATTTATTGAA
>JGI24158J21664_10007046_pt1 | contig 14874 bp, 7 predicted proteins | sample Ectturendosymbi3_FD_21664 | JGI IMG/M metagenome (IMG submission 21664) | reverse complement strand
TGGTTTTTGCGTTAAGTTGACATCAAACAAGCAAAAAATGTACGAAAACATACACAAACTCGTTTGCATAAGTAATGACGTTTTTGTAACATAGCAAGTTCAAGGGGGGGTTAACCCCAACCCCCCCCCTTGCGTACGCCCTTGCAGTCATCATACATAAGCCGTTCATCTGACATCGTCGACCGAAGCCACGTTTCTACTCTTTCCAAAGTATGAGTGAACTGCAAGCTCATCACTTCACGACACCGGTACAGTTAACTTGGTTCTTGCGCAGTGTGAGTGTCACACCGGCAAATAAACTGTCATTGCAAGAATTAAATCAATTAATCGAAATTGAGCTGCTTATTTCGGGTTTTCTAGAAATGTTTGGTTCTTAGTCTCAGTTTCCAGGGGGCAAATGCCCGTTTTGTCCTGCTTGCGGACGCCCTTGCTTTGAAGACTTGAAGCACGAATGCATAAACGCCGTCGTTATATATCGATGATTGTTTCTGACGCAACTCGTCTATAAACTTTACTGACATTGCTTTTCTATCTTGTAACCTTGGAGAATTTGAACTGTGTTGGAAAATGTTCAACAAAAGCATAATCACTGTGCTCCACTGGGTTTTCCAAAGGGAACTATCCTTACGTTTGATAATGCTTAAAGTCCGCAAAGGCGATAAACTAGTGGTTTGTGTTTGCAAGGTCTTGTTATCTTTTCAAGTGCTGTACAGATTGCTTCACAAAATGTTCGAGTGCTGTCAACGTCATTTCAGTAAAAAAGTCTAAAGCCAGGATTTCACGAAAATTCAAAAATAGTAGGTGTGATAGCTTCAAAAATAACATATAGTTGTTACGTTGCACGTAGACTCAGTGCTGGCGCTACCATTAGGCGAACTAAGCGGCTGCCTTGGGAGCTGGGCATAAGGGGGCGCCAAAAGGACCAAAAATAACAACTGCGTGTTCGGAAAGTGACGAACGCATACCAAGTAAAAGTAGAACATGATGAAAATGGATGGAACACGCGTTCACGCAGTTTGTGAGAAGATAAAGGCACAGCGGTATTTCAGGTTTGCTGCAGAAGGGTTCATATTTTTCCTATTAATTTCAAGTTTACATATACTAGGTGAATGTATGTAGTAATTTGGTGTATATTTTATTAATCTAATGAACGTTACTAATGTACAACAAACCTCCTTATTTCCGTAATGAGTAACGTGATGATATGTACAATAAGGATCTTTCTATAGGAGGGGTGTGTGCTGGAATGCTTCTTTCTGGGGTACTGAAAAGTCTACTAACGGCGTGGTGTCTCTTTGTTTACACTGATCGATTATTTTCCCACTGTGATTTCATTTATTCTAATGTTCACTTGCAATCGGTTTCCTTATTGCGCGATGGCTCTTTATATTGTTTCTGTTTATTAACTGAGTCATGTGAAACAATAAATCAATCAATCAATGTCAGGGTCATCAAAGCATGCTCTGCAGGACATACTTTATCACGTCCATTGCAAAAATTTACGGTAACAATCTCTGTTCTTTTCATTTCTTCATTTTTCATGGCGGCGCCGCATTTACTGGATTAAGTTTATGTCGAAGCCTTCACTAAATCGTGTTTCAGCCATCCAGCGCATAGTCAGGTTAGGAATCGCAAGTCAGCATATTGGCGTTAGTAGCTTAGTTAACCAGTTAAGTTCCGATGATTGGATGCACCATCCTAACTTATTTAGCTAAACAGATTCCAACTGTTACGCACCACAAGCAACATGGTGGCGTTCGCGAACGTCTGAGGTTTTTGTGCATGTGGAACGTCGTCGATTGTTACGATACAAGATTGTAATAACCGGCCTGTAACAGCGTTTTGAGCCCTATGCCAGGTTTTAAAAATTAGCATGATGCACAAAATCATCCTTATTGACTCCATGTGTACAACGGAAGAGGGTGCTTTTTGGGGGAAGGGTTCTGGAATGGACGTTGTCTAGGACACTTGATGGACCTTGCCTAGGACCCGCCCCGGTAATCTTAAGATGTGCAGAGGTAATGCACGTTTACCAAATGCAGTCGGTAGGCAAATTTTCAAAAAAGTCGTGCCACTGTTGATTGACTCTTTAAAGACGCCAAGAGCGGGTATATTGGCTTTTCGTGGTGATTTTTGCGATACCTCGGTAACCACTGAAGCTACATCAACACGTAAGACATTGTAAGCAAGGTCTTTTGACGACACATATCTTGTTGTCGTATAGGCGTATTTTTGATGTCAGGCCGGGAAAGAACAATTTTGCCGTAGCCAAAAACAGTGGTTTTATTTCACGACCTGCGGAGAGAGAACAAAGCACGGCACAAAATTCGTTCTGCATACAAAATTCAGCCATATCGAAAACTTTTAAAGATGTATGCAAAAAAACCTCAAGGTGTTTTTTTGGGGTCCAGGCAAAAATCTAGTTTATGGGGCCCCTTCCATCATTTTTCGCCTTCGAAGGCCCGTATCTCCAGCTCCATATAACAAAAAATCTGAAAATCGCAGAACATGTGGGCACTGACGTTTCACAAAATCCTACCAAATTTAGAGTAAAACCAAAAGAGGAAAGAAGTTATGGCAATTTAAAATATTGACAGAATTTTAACAAAAGTTTGACAAAGCTTTTATCAAAAATGTTGCCTCTTTTGTAGGATTTTTCACGTTCTTTCGAATGGTGCACTCTAAAAATGCTATTGGCAAACATTTTGGCGTAAAAATTGAAACATTGTATTTTTTCAAATTTTGAAAAAATGAATTTTTTCGCCCGAACATTGTTTCTCACAAATCAAAGATGAGTGACTTTTTTAGTATTTTTGATTAGTTGTGGTCCTTGCAAGTAGTCCAAGTCAAAAAACTGCTTCAAAAATACTAACTACGCGTTAAGCTGATTTCTTGAAAATAACCAAAAATTGCCAAAAGTTGCTTGCAGATACACAAATAATTGCATTTTTCTCAATGATTTCAACTTTTTGGGTCTTAAACCCAAACGATCGTTCTAAAATCTTAATTACAATGTCTTACTTGTCGATGTTGCTAACACTGGTTCGCGAGTTATCGCAAAAACCGCGCCAAAACACCGATATATCGAGTTCTGCCTCTGCGGTCCTTAAAACGCAGGATGACGTTTTCAGAAGCAAACACATGGGGCGCTGAAAACGGATCTTGCCTAGGGCGCTAGAATGGCTTGCTCCGGCTCTGCGTAAACTACAACCAACAAAAGCAAGAAACAACTTGTCCTACAATAAAGGTCAATTTCTGCTGATGTTTAAGACAAATATCGCAAGCAGGATAAAAATCTTGTTTCAAGTCGGAAGCAAGGTCGACTGAAACTTTTTTAGCAGTCGAAAGACAGGCTGATGGGGTGAGTGAAATCAAGGAGAGATTTCTTTATCTTTGAGGCTGCTTCTCAAACATGGTGAATATTTAGCGACACCACGCAAACTTTTGCCAGGAAAATGCTCCATGACTTCAATCGTTGTTGTTGTCTGCGCCTCATTCCAAAAAAGTAAATAAAATTCTTTACTGCAGGATGAGCTTTCAGCTTGTGAAATGGTTTGGTTCCTGATTGCCAAATCACCGATGTTGTTAGGCTGCAATCGGCTTCTGGAGCTGCCATAAAGCTTAGTGTAACACGATTGAAAGAGCAGAATGTGTTAAAGGCCAAGATGTTTTAAAAAGCCGGTTAAAACAAAAAATAATAAAATAGAAGAGAGAGCTATAGAAGAGGAAAAAAGACAAACACAGATAAACGGTAAAAGCAGCTATTAAGTGGGTCAAATATGTTTGCTCAAAATCGATTTGCAGTATAAGGTCTGATTAATACAAACAAATGGTTTTACTACGCACTCTGGAGTAGTTTATTTGATAATGAAATATACTCTTCTAAGGTAGGAAATCGTCAGCAGGAAATTACAACAATGTTTACAGTTACACAATTTGTGATCAAACGTTGGAAGTCACATTATCAATATTTCACTGAGCAAAATCAACAAACGCAGCTTTGAAATTGCTACTTTTCGATTGCCTGCGTTAAAAATATAAAGCGAGTCTTTGATTTTACTGACTGCTTGAGGTCGTATTTTTTCTGGATGTTGTAATGTAAAAATGTAGTAATACAGTATTGCGACCTTTATCGGCCAAGCAATCTTTTTGGCCTCAATTTGGTCTTTTGCCAAAAGCTCGCTCTAGTTTGGCCCATAGACGAGCGTGCGTGTTAGTGCTTCGTAATTGACGACTCCTTCGCACAGGGGATCGGCGTCGCGAATCAATTCTTCGACTTCTTCTTCCGTCAGGACGTCGCCGAGTGACGTCACAATGCGACGCAACTCTGAGCTTTTGATTTTTCCTGAAACAAAATCATTAACAAGATCAGACGCCAATGCATCTCTCTGTAGACATCTGGATTAAAAAAAAAAACAAACAGTAAGCTCAAGCTGAGGCAAGTTGTTACAGGCTATCGCCCTACCGGCGTTACTGAAACAAAAATTACGTCAATTGGTATTTTGCCTTAGTTCGAAGGTGGTGTAGGCCAACGAAAAACTTGTGGATAGCTTTCTGCTCAAGTTAACAAACGTTATCTGAAAATTTTCAATGAAGCAAAATTAGTTTATCGATGTCTTTTAAATCCTACAAGTCTGGTGAAGTCATGTTAGAAACAACCACGCTGAAACCGCAGATATACTTGACAACATGTCAAATGTTTCCAAAGCGGATGTTTGCATTGTCAGGAAAGTTCAGTAAAATAAAGGAAGAGCTGGACATTAAACCAGGAAACACTCTTTGCTTGGACGCCACTCCGACCGTGCATTTCGTAGTTAACATCTTGTTGTTCGCACATTGAAATTTGCTGACGATGATTATGTATATTTTGTCGAAATGTCCACGTCCTTTTATTTATCAGTGATTTTTGTGACGTAGCCTTAAATACCTTGGCCTTTTTTAAACTAGTTGCAAGCCATCACAACACTGTATTTATTTCACGGCATTTTTGCCGAAACACGTTGGCTCTATAAAACTTTCAAGCAAGCAATGATCACATGGACACCTAATGCATTTCACATGTTTTCGCTAAGAACGTGATGTTCATTTTCAGTTATAGCCTTGTTTTTTTCGCATCGAAAAGATATTTTTGTCATTGAAAGGAGATCAAGTGTTTATTCTTGTTTGTTTGTTTGCTAAATTGCAAAAATAATAAACTGAAGCAACAGGACTAAACGTGAAAATTGTTTCAATTTCCAACATTGAGTTTATGATTTCGTTGGTATTTATTTTCAATGAGTAACACTAAACTCCTGAACTGGAAATACATAGAACTATAGAAGAAGCATTATTAAACGCTAATAGCGTTGAAGTAGTTGTTCAAAATTTATCAAAATAATTTGAGAAATATATTGAAACGCTTAATAAAACTGTATGGGCAAAGAAGAGTTTGGAAGGGGATAAATGTTGTTAACAGAACAAAGAAACGTCAACAACCACTCTTGCAAGACTTGAAGGTTGTGATGAACGCGTTGTAGCTTACGCAGATTCCTACTTGTTGAGGGTACAACCAAGGCCGGTTCAACCTGGTTGTTGCAGGAGCGCGGGTCAGTATCCCAACAAAGCGTCCTGGCGTCTCGGAATTGTCCAGCCGAAGAATGGCGGTATGAAAAGCTTTCACCACTTCGCCCGTTAATAACTCTCCAGTAGCACTCCAAGTTTAGTTGCTTCCCTTGATTATATTCAGAAGCACAACAATCTCTTCGACGCACTTGAATGTGAAGTTAGAACAAAGTAACGTAAGCGGTTGTGTTTGGTATGGGAGAACGGGCTATGTTGAACCATTCTTTACATTTTTTGCCACTGTTATTTTGGTTTAGGCACTAGAAACCTGAAATTGGGGCATTTGGTAGTAAAATCCATTTAACACATTTACACGCAGGTTGTTTGACGTAGCCTTTTATATTCCTCAAATAAATTGAAAACGAAAAACATCGCTTTTGCGGTTCAACTTACCCCATGCGTGGGGTATGCGTGGGGTAAGTTGAACCAGGTAGTGGGGAAAGTTGAACCAAACTAAAGATCTGCCGCAAAAACTAACTGATGCGGAATGAAATGTCGGAACATTTACACTTGCGTGAACGTATTCAGAAATATTTAAATCCTTTGTAAACACATCTAACCATTGATACATGAGGGAATAGCGGAGTAGGCCTACTTTCACTTGAGTCAATTTATCTGATTTTTGAAGTCCGATGAAAATACATGTTTCTTTTGTCTTTTCGTCGTTCCCGTGATTTCTGGAAACGGGAGTATCTTTACAATCTCACGTTTTGAAAAAGAGCATTCATCACCAAACTTGAAAGTGACGGCTGGTCTTCCTGTTTAGGGTCATTTCTTCCTCTTTTCAAAAATTTCCTTCGCATTCTCCAATTATGTCATCAACACTCCCAATGAGTGTAATTATGAAAAAGTTCTTTTGCCAGTGAAGCTCACAGCAGGGACAGATAAACCCAGTATGGTTGGGGGAGGGAGATTTCAGTAATATTTGGTTATTCAAATCTCATTATACTGTGTCACTACTGTAAGGGAGATCAAGTATACATCACAACACTGCTGTGACAAAACAATGGACGGCAAAATGGCCTTAAATTGTGAATGCTGTTTTCCGAATTGTACAAAATCATGATGAACAAAGTTACTTTCGCAGATCTTAGGGGGGCTATCGCCTCAATCGCCTTGTTTGATAGATAGTTTTTTGATAGTTCCTTCACATGTTTTGACAAATCATTTTCCATTCCATCAGTAAACATTTTGAGTTCATCACTGACAGCATCATAACCAGAAAGATGTTTCGCTGCTGAGGCTTTTCGGTCAACGAATCGTTTTAAGTATGACGATTACAGTAATTTATACTGAATTTCAGCTTTTCAAAGTAAAGTGCTTTTTGCTACAGCGTCTAAAGCTGCTGTCATAAAATTTTCCAAAACAGAAGCACCATTTGTTTTTTAGGTTGTCAAGGGAAATTTTATAATGGTAATGTTTAAAAACAAAAGTAACTAAATTAAATAAACAACAACTAACGACTTGGATCAAGTGGGGTAAGTTGAACCATGGTTCAACTTGCACGACTTGAATGGTTCAACTTACCCCGAAGGCGAATTTCAACTTGACAATTAATTTATATCAAAGCCTTAACGTCCAGCTGTACCTACACAAGGTGATTAACACTGATGGACCTACGCCTTAAAGAAATAACGACATCAAACAAATATACCTTTCCCACTATGAATTATGAAACATCAAAGTACATTACCAGTTTTTCACTTTGTGCTCACAAAAACACTTCCAACCTGGCAGCTTTCTGCACCAAATAAGTTTGGATCTGCGTCATAAACTAAAATGCATTCCTAACAAGCTCCAAACAATAGGTGTCGCGCATTAGTGTCTGGACCGCTTTATTTAGCTAAAACAGGGGGTGATTCAACTTACCCACCGGTTCAACATACCCCGCTCTTCCCTATAACATAAGGCGCAGCGAAAAGCGTTCACTGGAGCTACCGGAAACCGCAACCAATTGCCGCAATGTATGTTAGCAGGCTGTCCTCAGCTGCTAGCTGATCACAAACTAGTAGCCTACTTTGCATCAAATCACTGATAGAAATTCCTGAAATCACACGCTAGGAATGTACACAAACACTAAACCGCATATGTATCCACTGCAACAGCGTGGAATGAGTCAGCCCAGAAATATGGTTGCAGTTGCACCACCTAAGTTTCTTAGTAGTTTGCTCCAATATTTGCCTGCCCTTTGTCAAGAAAGCGTGAACATTCCTTAGCAGTTGTTACGAACTCAAAATCAACCTTTTTGTACCTATTCTGACTTTAGATTTTTCTCGTCATATCTACGCAGCGTCTCTTTTCCGTCTACCCCTCTGTCCGACATCAACTTGAAGCAAGAATATCCCAGTGGTGCTCTGCTGTCTCAGTTTACATTTTCTATCCATGGGCCATATATAAGCGACCTTTGCCTTTGTTGAAAATTTATCTACAGCAAGGATATTCTAAAACGGTGCTTTTTAATCGGGGCATGAGTGATACTTTCTGTCTATGTTTACGCTTCATTTGAAAAAAATGTATTGAAATGATAAATTTTCCCTCCGGCTATGCCGCATCTACTAAATTCCAGCTCACATAGGCTATAAGTATCGCTTTCATTACAGACTTAAACATAAAACCGATTATTTTTTTAAAAGATCACATGTATTTGGAAACAGTTATTTTAACCCACATGGCAAACACGACAAGAAGGCTGAAAAACACACGACAAATCGTGAAAATAAGGTGACAGGCCGTGGTTCGGCCTCCAACGCTGCTGCAAAACGTTCTGCAAAGTGTCTGAAATCCTGTCAATCAGCGTCCAATGCCGTTGTAAAACGTTCTGCTCTGTACGTTTTTATCAATCTGCGGTGTATAGAAAGTTGTGTGTATTTACTATGGACCTCGTGTCTGCGGACAAAATATACCATCATCATCATCATCATCATTATCAATTACATTCATGAAATTATTCCGCGATGGTGTGTGCAGTGGTGGGATTCATTTTTTTAAGAACAGGTTCCCTCACTCCAGGCTCACTAGCAACAGGTTCTCTCATTATCACAGTCTCCAGAGGCAAACCATGCTGGTTGGCCCGATATAAGTGCAAAGGTTGATCTTTGTGTTGCCAACTGGTACAGTATAGCAAGGGAAATGATTGATTTTAGTTATCTTCCCTAATTATAGTCTTGGTTTTCACTATTACAGTAAAAGTTAGTAACAGGTCTATGAGAAGTTTGTCAAAATAAATTATCAGTAAAAGGTGTTCATGGGGGAAAATTGAGAACCTCTGATTTAAGCCAACACTCGGTTCTCGGATTAAAGAAATTCTAAGAACAGGTTCTTACGAACCGATCGAATCCCATCACTGGGTGCGTGGGTACTCACCCTCACTTCTTGCACCTGAGCATGGATTGCTGCTCTCTGTTTTTATAAGTTTCTGCGCAGCTTAGCCGTCGTCGTGTGTTTAGTTCATGCGTGAGCGACTTTCTTCTGAACAAAGCTGATAAGCAGTTGGTAAGCTTAGGGCTCTAGCTTTTTGCTGATCGCCGTTGAAAAAAGAAAGAGATATATGAATGAAATGATGGATCGTAATTCTCAATAACCAGCAGCTTAATAATAAACTGTTTTCATGTGGATGCACATGTCAATATCGTTTCTGTTTGAAATTAGCTTTCTGTTACTTTTCTCTCGGTTGTGCTTCCGTATTCTTCTTATTCTGCCAATGCAATATCTGTCAGGCTTACCGGTTAAGCCTTTGTCAAAAGTTCGGAATGCTTCTAACAGTTCATCGTCAGGATTACCGCGAACAGTAGCTTGATTCACAAGTTTCATGAAGCCGTCCCACTCGACAAAGCCCCTTCCGTCAGGATCTGCAACCTGTTGTATATAATAATAATAAAAGCGTCATATTGTAAAAATGTAAGATGTTAGTCTTCATCGTAGAACTGTTCATTACGATTCAAGTTTGATTTCACCAAAGACACCCAAATGTTTTTAGTGTATGTGCTTACTTTGTTCATATCAAACTCCTGTTTATACAAACATTCCCTCAAATTTATTACAGTAATGGACCTGAACTCATCACAGAGATCTCCACGAATTTAAATGCAACCATGACCTAAATATCAAGTATGACCATAAAGTAAAGAAATGTAAAGGAAAAGCATGGATAACTGGAAAGATCAGAAAAATATTAAAAAAACTGCACGTTTGCCAAGTGGGTAGCTGTAAACGATCCTAGAAAATTTCTGCGCTTTATGATTGGGGAGGCCTCAACCTCTCTGGATAGAACAAGTTACATGCTTTTCGTTCACGACGGGATACCCAACAACTTGTTTCCAAGTTTGGGTGTTGTTACGCGATTGCGTTTGTGAACAGAAAATTATTTCAAATACCAACTCTTTCTGGTAACTCGGCCACCATGCGCTTATGATACAGCACTTCACAAACATTGGGCTTTCAGGTCAACGTCGAAACACAGACGGCCTCCTTGACGTATGTAAATATGAAGAGCTTTGTTCGAGTGGTTATGCTTTTGTGCAATGAAAACGCAGGTGCCTATCGAGACGCACTAATAGGACTTGACTGTAGCCTTCGAGAAGCCTCGGCGCGTAAGGTCTTAGTGCACTCAGACCGCGCGTAGTAGCCGCGAGTTTTACCGGTGGAAAAGCTTAGTTATGCAGGACTAGACTTTGAAAGGTGTACCTTTTCACTGGAAGAAAATTCACTCTAATGAAAAACATATTTTATCCACTATCAAACCGGAAACAAATAGATTGGCCAGACAAAGTAGAAATTCCGTAATTATTTCTTAAAAACGTGCTAGAAGCCGGTAAAATATTGCAGCTGCTACAAAATTTTGAAAGTTCATGACTCATGACAATGAAAATCCACTGCTACCCTGCCAAGTTCAATCAGTTTATTTGATGGTTTAAATAAAAATATGCGTAAGAGATTCCAAAGTTCTTGTTACCTCTTCCTGATGAAGAGTTCTCATTCCCAAATAACAAAAGCGGCGTTTAAAAAATTGGTGTTTGTTAGTTCCAGCCAATTTGATCTGTTATGACAATGACATTAGGGAAGAATTGCTGACATATAAGTCTCAACTAATTAACCAATGAATGGAGAAGCTGTCAACGTGAAAATTCGTTGCGAAGTTCACCTTCATTCTTTCTTTTATCCAGCCTTCTGTGGGCACTTGACCGCAAGCTCTTAGTAGATTGCCGAGATCTTCTCGTTGAACTGCCCCCATGTGCTTGAAATCATGATTTTTGAAATGCTGACGGAATTCAGATATTTGCTGGTCAGTGAATGGCTGGTTATCTGAGGACATTTTGAGTGAATTCGCCACAGTATAACCAATAAATTACGATTAATGCATCGCGTTGGCTGCGAGTATAGCCAAGGCAGATGTAGTTATAAGAAGAGTGTGAAGCGTAGTCCTGAAAATTTACAGCACAATTGGTCTTCAACACATTTTTTAATAATAATAAATAACCTAATGCTTGTCTCAGACTCCAAGATAAAAAGATATTCAATGCTAGCTTTCCCAATCTGAGCAAATCAACCGAAAAATAGTAGCGTGGACACAAAACACGTGTGGCAATAACAAGCATGACAAAGAAGCAGTGACAGCAGCTCCCATTGAACTGTTGCCACAGTTTACTTTAGACTGCATCGTCGCAACTCAACTTTTGAAAGGAGAAAGTTATACTTGTGCAGTAGAAACCGGCAACTGACGTTTGGCGATCTTGGTTGGAAGTAAACCTTGTCTTTTTGCGAATCACAAAAAGGTTATCTCGAAAACTACGAAGAAACGACGAGAAACGAAATTCTGACAATGGCGTTGTGGGGCATGAGTGACCTTACGTATTACCGATGCGGTAAGAACCAGTATACAGTGTGGTGATGGACATTTTCAACAAACACTGCCGGATGAGAGATCAGCCCAGTATTGTTGGAGCACTGCTTTTGTATCTAGAACATACGATTTGATATTTCACTGTTGTCAACCTGAAGCACGGCTTTCACACAGCCCTCAACTCTTTCTATTCTTTAATATGTCTAGTTTTGGTTGATAAACTCAGCAACATCAAAATATTGACCACAGCAAGAGTACGCTGAAGTCGAAACTTGTGTATGAGTATCCCAACTGTAATACTAACACAAATAGCAATAATGAGCACTCACTGAGGAACTGCGGTAGCTTTGAACACAAGGCCTAACTAAACGGAATTTTCGGTAATTACACAATTATGCTAGGGTGCTACGCGAAGTATAGCTTGTCATTTGTTCATATATGCGACGTATGGAGCTGCTCACAGGAAATATGAGTAAAAACACACATCTGCAAGTCAGGTTTCTTTGGAAAAAGTGTGGGCACGCGTGCCCCCCACTACACCCCTGCTTGAAAGTAACAATGGCCCTTCGAAGTGCACGCAGGACATAGAATGGTTTGCAAGGGCAGCCAGTTTGCCCAACATTGTCTCAACCCGAATTTTCAGGAGTGTCCAACCTTAATGGGGATGCGTGTCAAAGTTTTCCATGATCTAGTCCCGTGTTATGTTTACACTAATGACTTTGTAAACCAAATTCCTTATTACACATAAAAAGAAACAGCTATTTACTAAAAGTTCCGTAGGAATTTAATGTCCCAAAAAGCTATTGCGATGAAGACGTCTTCTCTTTACAAAAGAGAAGAAAACCATGGTTTCAAAGGAGAAAAAAATCACTTTTCACCAAAACCTACTCACTCGCGTGCATTTTTAAGCCTATTGTGTGCAAATTTGGGCACGCGTGCCTTGTGTTGTTTTCCCCTGCTTTAGTCCCTTGTTTTTCGAGAAGTTTCTCTCACTTGTGATCTAAAGATCCCTGTTTGCAAATTTCAGCACTGAAAACATGTCTGAGCTTGGTTGAATTACATTTTACATTTGCGTAGTTACAACACGCTTGTCAGTTAATAACATCAGTCAAAAAAACGACGAAAAACTTTTGTGGGTCCAATGCGTTGGGTTCCTATAAAGCAGTGAGAAGGAAAATCACTTCAGAAGTGACTTCGGCGTGACTCTCGATTTTTTGCTTGTAATTTTTGGAAAATTAAAGGAACAGACGTTCAAGTTCAACGCCGGTTTTTGTGTTGACTACTACGACTGCGCTACTGTAGACAGTTACCAATATTGTATAGTAACTAATGTTCCCACTGTCGCAGACTGCGAACTAAATCGTTTAAAACGATTCCCAGCGGATGAAAATGAGAAATAAGCGCAGCGGGAGAAATATACGTTTCAGAGTGCTATTTAGGTGCTGCATAACACGTTTATTTGTTTGCCTGTATGAAGAACTATTTTCCTGTCAAAATCAAACCATACAATACTTTTAAAACAGAAGTATTTTGCGTTAGAATATTTCGCTAAAATGTGAAAATTTTTGTTTAATGCTGTACCTAATGTGATTTATCATCACATCTATTCAGCTGGTTGTTCACTAAAAAAGTAACGCTGAAATAAACTCATTCTTAAAGACTCCTCAATTTAACACTGGTACAAAAATGTAAGTGAAACAAGCGTACCAAAAACTACCGACTTCTGGGATAAAGATTGACTGTTCAAAAATTTGGCTGCGGTTGGTAGAATAAGATGCAAACATTAGGTCTCGCGAATTTCCAAACACTTCAGTTAACATAACACGCCAGCGTTTCTACTCAAAGCTTAGCTGAGCAAACAGACTGACGGAGGCGAAATTCTCAGGTAATATTTGCTAGTGTATTACTGTGTTGACATTGAAAAACGATCCCTGTTTCAGAAAAATTCCACATTCCAAATCCTTTCGCTTTTAGATTTGGTTTTCTGACGGTACTAACTGGTTTGCTGAAGTTTTTAAAAAATTTGAACCATTTTTAACAACTTTTCACTGAAAGCTGATCTGCAGTACTGGCATCCGGTTTGGATTCGAATATTGCAAGTATTCTCCCGTTCGGACGGTTGGTCTTGAGGAGATCGCGACGAAAGCGCAAATCGTATTATAAAAACTATTGAAGCTGAAACAATGCAGACCGCTTCGCTATCAAAACACGCTTGTCACAGTGAGAAAATGCGGACTCCGGAAACTGTACAGCGAAGCACATTGGTCAGCGTGTTTTTTCCAGGCTGGCTGGAATGCACTCAAGAGAAAGTATTTTATGGTTGGAGTGTTGCGCAAATGACATCTGTCGTCACTTCTTTAACAATGGACACAATTGCCGCCTTAGCCACATTGTATCAACAACCTCGACTCGTGAAAGGCGCATTGAGTAGATGCTGGAAAAGTTAAAAGACCCTCTGACAACCACACATTTTGTGTTACGCCAGTGAAAAAAAAACGCTTAGATGTTTTTCGTTCGTCGTTTAGACGGTTTACCGGCTTGGTGTGTCTCCACTTATAGGCTACTCTGTAGTAGGTTCGCAGTTGCTATTGAGTTAAAAAATTGCATGCTGCAAAAGCGCGTTCCTTCAACTACCGAGAGTTCTGTTCCCGATTGTGGACACAAATAACGTTTGCCCAGATATATTACTGTGGTATTTGGCTGCTTGTAAAACCCATAGGGGCAATCATGGAAAAACGGTCACAAACAAAGCGTGTATTTTAAATATACGACTAATGTTGGCTGCAATTTTGCATGTCATGAAATGTAGACTCGTTACTTCTTGAAGTTATCCAGGGCGGGAAAGACGTGGTGCAGAAGTAATTTAATCTGGCACAAAAGGAAATTTTGGCAGCTATGATTTTCATTGAGGCATGTGAGTTTGATTGATTGTATATTTGTCAAACTGGCATTGATCATGTTTCATCTTTTTGTGTATTCGTAGTCTGGTGAATTACCACTAAGGCTAAAAAAATAATGACAGATTTTTATTCATTGCAGCAAAAGTTGATGCAACGGTAGTTAATCAAAATTGAATGTTAAAATAAAAACTGTATTACAGTATAACAACAACGGTGCCTTTAAAAACAACCAAGGTGCTTATCAATTGGATTTGGATCCACATTGCTAAGTTCATCGATGAATACAAATACACTTCCAAAATCGTTTCTTAAATAGGGATTTAAAGGATCCGAACTTTCTGAACTAACCCGACATTGACAACAAAGCTGAACTTAGATTTATGTGCTACTTATATACTACTTGCTATAATGTAAGACAGGTTCTATGCTTTAGTTATAGTTTTGAAAATATGGCGTGTAAGTTCCAGCAGCAAACTTCCCGGAAGCATATTGTGCTGACCCGTATTGCGTTTTTTTCACAAAAAACGTTTGGAT
>JGI24158J21664_10007045_pt1 | contig 14875 bp, 9 predicted proteins | sample Ectturendosymbi3_FD_21664 | JGI IMG/M metagenome (IMG submission 21664) | reverse complement strand
ACTGTTCTGACACCGGTCAATAAAAACTTTTCGAGGCTGCTGACCCTGATCTGTTTCATACGAAGATGAATGTCTTTTTAATTTCACCACAAACTTGTCCATTTTCACTCAACACTTATCGCTGACTAATGAGCGGCGTGCAACTGATCAGCACAATAGCGAATTAGTTCAGCCGGCAACTAGCGCTCACTCACACCTCGCACTGCATATCTTCCACCTGTGCACATTAGGAACAGGGCTCTCACAAATGCAACTCCAAAATTCCTTAGAATAGTACCAAAAAATCCATAAATCTGTGGTGGTGCAGCAAGGAGCAGGCAAATTTTGGGGGATGCGAAGGATTTTTGCCCGAATTCTCCCAAACTTGCCCGAGAAGAAACTCCGACCTCCAACAAAAAATATCTTCACTTTCTTTTGGGCGCCATTTTGGCTCATATTTTCAGGGATTTGCTAAGATTTTCAGGGAGTCTGTGAAGGTTTCCAGAGATTTTGCCCAGATTTTCACGGACTTTGCCCGCATTTTCACCGCATCAAAACTTTCGGTGGTGCGCTTGCACCCCCTGCACCCACGCCTCCTACACCAGCGGTGCAGCATAAAATCGGAGTGCTATGATAAATGTTGAAAATAGGACTGAATATGATTTCGAAAGCAAACTGAAATAGTTCACTTTACACATTTTCAAACTTTTCCGAAAATCCCTAAAAAATACCTAAAAGGTGTCAAACGTCCCAAACTAGGGACAAAATCACTAAAAGTGAGAGCACTGATTACGAAGGTCCCAGCTTTGTGGTGTACACATCAATCGACACAATTGGTAGTTCAAATATCTAGCCTGTTTCCACGCTAGCAGAGCACGGTACACCTAGCTGTTGTTATTGATGGCAGTACAAACCACGCAGGAATGAAGAAAGCTGCTTCAATATTTCTCAAACCTAGAAAATTCATAATTGCCTGGTTCGATAACAAATGTGTTGCTGCGTCTTGCAGTTACTTCCGAAGAACATTCTGCAATACACCCGATCTCGACTTACAATGTTGGTGAAAAACTAAGAAAATAAACATAAATATTCTGATTGCTAAGGGGGGGAGCTTGAGCCCCTTCAGCCCCCCCGGCTGCGCCTTTGAGCCTACTTACGCATTGCAGTTGCTCTTGGGAGTCCCTCTGAAGGCAGAGTACGGAATTATGTTGTGGAAAATATTATATGAGCGGACAATAAATTTTTCAACAAAATTGCCGAATCTTTACCCGCGAAAAACCTTGAGGAGGGCCCCTAAAAAGGGGGCCTGAGGCAAGTGCCGCACTTGCCTTCCCCTAAACACACCACTGTGTATAACCCTGACAATAATCTCATATGAGAATATGAAACCGATTGAACACGTTCTGCTTCATCTGATATGCGTACTTTCTCACTTGATGTGCGAATGTAAACACTGTAATGTAAAGTTATCTTTGTATTATTGAACACATTAAAGTTGCTGATGAACTTATCACTTGAAAAGACACAGATTTAACGCTGTTTCTCGTAATTAAACCTATACACACAGGTCGAAAAAAATCAGATCTGGATGGGAAAAACCCTCAGTGTGAACTGCGCAGTTGCGCTGAGCTATTCAGGGGCCTCGCAGTCACAACTTTGCTCTCATGGGCCTCGCTTTCATTAATCCGGCCCTATACCTACATGCCTAGCTTTATACGTCCAGAAGCCAGACTTCCACTCGATCAACGTGTTTTGTGCAGTGATTGTTGTGAAAAAATGTACGATGTCTAGCCCAGGTATTGTTCCCTTATTTTGTACTGCATCTTAGCAGCAAGATACCTTTGCTACTTACGACCAAATTTACACATTTTGCACAGCCTGCTGTTCAGAGAGCCAGATGGAGTTAATTGTGTAGCTAGAAGAGTTATTTTGGGGGTTGTCCCAAAACAGATAGCGTAGTTTGTGGATTATGGATGTTAACCGTTGCGTCCACGTAGGCCTTAGTCCAGTAGAGTTGCCAGCCCAAACATTTGGGGGAGGACCGAAAACAAGTGGCTGGGACCAAAATGTATGATTTTAGGCAAATAACACTATTGGACACCGCTTCTGAAAGCACAAAATGACTATATGTTCTAAAAATTTGTGGGCATGACCTCTAGACCCCCCGGCTACGCCTATGCCTTAGTCTATATTTGTTAACATTTATAGGCGATTTGAGATACAAAATGTTACTCATCTAAACATGTGCCATGCACCAGGAGATTAACAAGTCCAGACATCAGCAAGGTTATTGCATGCGTATTTCGGCCAGTAAAAAGTCCAATGCGTACGCTTTATAAGCATATTTCACTTAAGCTCATGGTAAAGTTTATAGATTTGCGCTAAAAAAAATTTGCGCTAATGAAAGAAAACGTTCATCGCGGCCTACATGCATTGACCGGCCTCATGTTTGCTCCTTCGGTAATAACGTTTTGATAACTGAACGATAGGATTGATTCTGATTTCCTGCAATTTTTTACATTTGCATTTCATTACGACATCTCTAAATAATCACCGTCAATTAAATGACAATGATTTAAGACCCAATTCCTTTTGTTAAGCTCATTCAAAAATTTTTAGGTGGAAACTACGAGCCTATTATGGGTATTTGCGGGAAAATATTTATAATTAATTTGCACAATCTGCAAATGCTGTTCCTGTTGTGAATTCAATATAAATTTTCATAATGTCTAGCTCCCTGCACAAACATGAAGGCTCCCAATGGAAGACTTCCTGGCGACGGTTCTGCCCAGGCCCGCAGACAGGGGAGCAATCGGGGACAGTTATCTCCAGCTGAATGGCTGTCTTTACTATGTATGTTTTTTTTTTTTTGCTGTGGTGTTTCATTTGTATTTTGTTGTTTTGCGTGAAATTGTTGGGGCAGTGACGTAAATGACAGCTACGGCCGTCGCTTCCTGTCCCTGTATTCCTGATAAAGTATTCTGTGATTGGTCGGGATGCAGAAATAAACTGAACTAAACTAAACAAAACTTATCCCCAAATCATTTTTGTGCCACCCAAATTTTTTTTTGGTCAGAAAAATTTGTTTTAAACGTATGATAAAAACAAAAATCTTTCCCCCCTAAAATGTATTGTACCCCTCCAGACCTTAAAAGCTGGCTGCGAACTTGGTTCTGCCAACACTGTGTCTGCAGTTAGGATATTTTGTTTAAGGCCATTCGGCCTCGAGATGTAGCATAACATAATTTTTTTATAAATCACCATTAGGGGTCCTCTGTAAGCATTTTGGGGGCCCAAGAGTTGGGCTGCTACGGCAATGATTGTAGGTGTTCAATGTTCTGAAACATGGACTCTCAAGAGTTATGGGTTTGAAAACGTCACGAAGGACTGCCTGAGGGCAGACGCACAAATACATAAAAGATAAGGGTAGACAGAAAATTGAAACATGAAACAGGAGGCAAATGATTTTATACAAAACTACCAGACAAATAAAAACTACAAAATCTTGAAACATTTTTTTGGACATGATACCCTGAAAAATCAGAAAAGAAGAACTGCGATTAATACTTTACTTGTAAACGTAATTATCCAACTTCACTGACAAAATTTTATTGCTTTTGCTTTGCAAGTTTATCGATTACTTCGTCAAAGACTGATATATTTGAAATGTGTCACATACGTTAACCTAGAAAGTCTCCAAGGTTAATGACGCTCCGTGAGAAGTTTTAGGCATGGGCGTCTGCAGCTGGTAGGAATGGGCAATTGCGCCTCCAGAAATTGGGATAACGACCAAAAGTTCGTAAAAAACCTGAAGTCAGCAAAGTATGAGATGTTCATTGCCTTTGATTTACATTGTTTTAACTTTGTCATTAGTCGTAATGCATCCAGAGGATAAATGTTGTTTGATGAGATGTGTGTTCGACTTGGATTATGAAATTCGTGAAATGATGAGTTTAGTATTCCATTCGAAACCGTTGGAATCCGGTACAAAAATCTATTTGAAATTTTTAGCTTTGTCCTAATTATCATCATAGATCACATTAGCACATTTTGTTGGTAAAGAGGAAGGTTTAGACTTGCTGAAATGACCTGTAAGTTTAATGATAAGTTTCGAAAATCAGGCTTGTTAGTTGAGATATATTCAACACAGTCAAAAATATGTTCAAAATAATCATTTTTCAATTGTTTTATGAATCTTTGAATAAGCACAATATCAAAAATTTGAGAAACATTTTTTAGCAACATGATACTTTTCTGGTACCAACAGGCCCGGATTTCCCACATAAGCTTTCGAGGCTATAGCCTAGGGTGGAAGAATTTCTAGGGGCAGCAAAATTTTTTCGAGAGTTGTTTTTAGTTGTTTTGCTTAGGCATTTTGCAGCACCAATTCTAGAGTCACCTGCCTGTCTGTTTTTCCTGTTTCGTTACATTCCAATAACTGTGGGTGAGGAGGCGGTGATTAAAATCGATGTATTTAAATAATATTTGGAAGACAGTGATGATGTTGAATCAAAACAATTTTCACTGTGCTTGATAACAGTTCAGAATATTGTGAAATATGTGACATTTTGTCATCAAATAACTCGCATATTTCGCGTTCACTTTGCAACTGTACTTATGGTAAAAGTATTTCGTTTTACCTATAATACAGTATTTGGGTCGTTGCAGTAAAAGCTTGAGAAGCACAGATGTAGGGCTTACAAGGAATACAAGCATCTAGAAATATTATCAATTTATATGAATTTTTTTCTGAAAACATGAGTTCTTATTTCTCATTGACCAAATTTAATTGGTTTGCGTTATTGAATGACTAACAATAAGTGTTGGCAAGTTATATAACAACAGTAGAAAAGCGTACTTGTTGTGTACAATTTAATTCTCACGAAAGCATATGGCGGTGATATTTGCTTTGCAGCTGCCTGGTGATGCCCGGGACCACTGCTTAATTGTATGCCCCTTTCTACATTCTAGTAATGAGCAGTGGCGTATGGTGGTCATTGTTACTGGATACACGATATTTGAGACGTCACAATGTGATGTCATATTCACGTTTGCAAATCCAACGTTTTGGCGCATTTTGTTGACACAACATGCATATTATTCTACACGTACTCTCCTTACTCGTTATTGTACAATGTGTCACTGCACTGGTGTATGAGGCGGGATCCAGGGCGGGCAAGCGCACCCCCAAAACTTTTGATTTGGTGAAAATCCGGGCAAAATCTGTGGAAATTTGGGCAAAATGTGTGAACACCTTCGCAAAATCGCTCTATGTGCCTTGATTTTACAAAAATGGCACCCAAAATCAAAGTGCACACTTTTTTTGTTTTGGAGGTCATGTTTTTTTAGTCCTTTTCGGGCAAGTCAGGGGAAATTTGGGCAAGTTTGGGGTAAATTTAGGCAAAAATGGTGCTTGAAGTGCTTTGATTTAAAAAAATGCGCCCAACATGAAAAGAAATGCAGTCGTTTTTTTGGAGGTCATTTTCTTTGGAGGTATTTTTCGGGCAAGTTTGGGGAAATTTGGGCAAAAATCCTTCATACCCCCAAAAATCTGCCTACTCCTACACGTATGTGTCACTGTAATTAACAAAAATTATTATCAGCGTTACAAGTTAGGAGACCGGAGCAAAATACAGCACTCAACGCTAAGACAGAGCAGTTCATAACTGAAAAAATAAAATGATTTTTAGCATTTTGCAAGTTTCTAGAGACCGCGAACAATTGTTAACTGCTTCTGTCCGAAATTTTACCCTGTGTGGTATACTTTAAGAAAGGTCATTGGCTTGAAACAAAGAGTTTAACAGCTGTACGTGTGAGAGCCCACAGTACAGCCATGATATGTTTCATGCAGAAATGTAACGGGCTTGGCTGTAACGTTGGTTGTCAAGACAGCGTAAAATTATTTAAAGAAGTGACTTTATAATGTTAGAAAGTTAGATTTTCAGGCAAATCTTTGCGAAATTTTTGTCGAAGGCAAAAAGCAACACTATTGTGGACACCTCTAGGATGCTGTTCATGAAGTCTAGCAAAATTATTATATTATTCGTGTGCACACAACAGTGGTGGAGGAATGTTTTTGAAAGTGGCGGGGGCACAAGTGCACGTCAAATGACTATGGAATTTTTTTCATTAAATAATTTGCTTTGACAACAGACCCAACACTGATTGTGTTGCTGAAACCTACAGTATTTAAACAAAATCCGATATTTAAAAGTGTGGGCCTGCTAGGCCTATGCGGCCCCCCAATTCCGCCACTCTTGGCAAACAAGCTTAACAGAAGTGTCAATTAGTAGCCTATCAATATTAAATATTCGGCTAATCTTGAATGTTGACATTACTTACTGCCAAGTTCGGACTTTTACTTTTACTTGCAACAGCAGATACCGTTATGTGTGTTCACGCTGTGCAGTACGTTTTTCAACGTTTGGAATGCTGCTGATCACATTGCTGAACTGTACTACCGCGTCCAGTGGCGTAACTAGAGGTTTGAGTCAGAGGAGAAAACTAAGCTGAGTGGGGCCCAGTAGTCAGTACTAAAAAACTCCTGGCAAATGATGCTTAATCCGGATGTGGGTGGATGGCTATAGTAAAATCCTAAATTAACGAGCAATACTCCAAAAAACGCAAAAATACAACAACCTACTGAAAACCAAAAGAATACTTTATACCGAAATATAAGCCAAGTGGGATCCGGTTTTTACATTTAGCTTGCCAGGGCTGGGGGCACTCCACAGTTACCTCACTGAGCGTGTCCAGTAATAAATTTGAGTATATTAATTTGCAAATTATCTCAAGATCGGACATCTGTGTTTACAAAACTTCACTTTTGCATCGCCCCGATAACTACATTTATTTCACACCATGCTGTCCCCCCACATTTTACAACAAAATTGAGTCATTCCACAAGCTATTGCATATTGACTATTTACAACTGCGCATAGTAATTCTACAATTCTTTTTTACATGAAAGAACTTGCTCAGCTGTCTCTCATTCATAGAACACATGCGATCGAAAATCATTTTAAGTACATAGACAAGCAAGCACATCTGGAACTATGAAATGTGGCATATAAACTTAAATGTTCGTGTAGTAATTCCTATATTGTTCAAATACAAAGAACTTTGAAATTTCGCCTGGAAGAACACAACACATTAAAATCTAACCACCAAACTACCGATGTAGTCAAACATTTATACTCACATCCAGATCATTTCATGGACTTTAAAAATCCCGAAATCTTGGCTTCTGCTTTTAACCACCGTGAATTATTAATTACAGAAACACTTTTAATAAAAGAGCAGCAACCCGAGATTAACATAGGCAAGTTTTCCACCCCTTTATACCTCTTTAATACGTAGATTGTTATGTCAAATATTTGGCTGATGGTCAGTTCTTATGCTGATGCATGTTTCGTAAATTTATTGTTGATGATGACGTAGATATATTGGTGCTGGTTGTTGTCCTAATTTGTTAAATTTTTTTGCATCTTTCGCTTGCATTGGTCTGTGAACGGCCTCTCGCTGCTAGTCTCGGCTTGGTTTCGTAGATTATGGCCTTAAGTACGTTTTTTTTTAGCATTTTCTTCATAGCTGTTGGTCCTGCTTTTGCTTTTAGCGATTTTGACGTGGCTGGCGCTCTTGTTTTTACTTTTGACGTCTTTTGCGTCACAGTGTCATTTTTTGCGTCACAGGGCCTTTTGGTTTTGAATTCCTGACATTGCCAAATGTTGCTTCGTTTTTTGACTGAAGATGGATTAAGAATAATCCGAAACATCTCAGATAAAACATGTACGGTTTTTGAGGCCTTTTTGGTGTTGACAAAGGTGATCATTTTGCGGCCTGCATCAGGTGTAAGAAATAGTCCTCCTATCATTCTAGTGCTTTGATTTTGTTATAAACACTTGTCCTGTTAATAGCTCCGTTGGTTAGCCATACCTTACCAATATCTTTAAAAACTTTTGGAATAAGCAAGCGAGATTTGATCATCATCAGTAAGAAACGGGGCCGTGGAGCCGGAGCCTGAACCCAAGCACTTTTGCATGGTTGGAGCCAAAATTTTTAGATAGTGGAACCCATGGCCGGCCTTCGTGAGTGCAGGGCCCGATTGGAAGCACTTTTGCGGGGCCCCACTCAGTGGTGTGTGTCAAAATCGGTGATGTGAAAGAGCGAGGTCCGAAAAAGCTATTACTCGCCAGTTTCACCTTTCCAGAAAGGACGTCAACGCCGTAACACCCAATTAATCCAAAATTTACTACTCTACCTCCAGGCCGGTGGAGATATTGTTTGTAGTGCGAGTGGACACCCAGTGCTAAAAGGTTTGCAGTGTTAAAAAAAGATTCTACTTTTTCATGCCGAGTATATTAGCCATGGACGATCTACTGCAAAAGAGTTGGCAGTACTCTTTCGCAATGAAACTAAGATAGCTGTGTCCGATCACTTTCGTTTTCGGGGAAAACTGTTGTGATTTTTAGTTTATCACGCTTGACCTATATAGTCCCTAGCATTCCGACTCATTGCACCTGGTCATGTAGCAGGAGCGTTTGCCTTACTAAATACAATTTGAAGTGTGTTGGAGCGCACGAGAACCATTTTCACTGAAGTGTGACTCTTCTAGAGCTTTTTCTGGATTTCCTATGGTAGTTCCGCTAAATTCATGTCCAACGCACTTCTCTTTTTCTGCTTCGGCCTTTTTAGCTCTAGCTCTCTGTTGACTGTCACATAATATTTTTGGCCTATGTCTCTTGGTCTTTGACTCATGGCATTTAGCTAAGTTACAGGACCGAAGCAACATATTCTTAAATGAATAACCCACATTCGACTGTTACAACCAAACAACAAAACACCGGCTTAAGACTTGCATATCAGTATATACTTTACACTTAAATAATGGTTATCGTAGAGCATCGGTTAAAAGCACAAACCGCTGATTAGAGCAGGTTTTCGATGACAAGTAAAAAATTGTTTTTTCTTCTAACTTGGAAGAAATAGATAAAGTAATTGCAGATTTCCCAATAACTATTAACCGACTTTTCAGAGATTTTTCAAAACAGGCAAGTATTTTGGTAGTATTGACGTACGAGGCGGGGGGGGGGACTTCGGGCAAGACTCAAAGAAGTTCGAGCAAAACTGCCGATGTGTTTGGGTAATTTTATTAAGTAGAATCATCGGCCTGCAAAACATTCATGTTGAAGATTGTATTTTATTGGCTTAGAAATTCGGGCAAATTGAAAATTTTGCCCCTCTTAACCAAAGTTCCCCGTATGCCTAGGTTTGGTAACCTCCAAAACTTTCAGGAAAGTCATCCCACTTTTCCAGACTTTTTGCAACCTTCGATGTGTTAGGCTAGATCTTAGAAACTACGACGCCCATCTGTTTGAGATTGATGCCATAGACTTTGTAACGGTAGCACAAAATTTTGAAAAACGCCGGACCGCTGCATTTGTGATGCAATTTTCACCACAAGAATATCACGAGGCTTACTGCGCTCAAAGGTAACTGTCACTTCTGTTCCTTTGCAAATGGCTTTATTGTTAATATTCGTAAATAAATTTTCTGTTGCTTTCATACTTCTACAAGGAATCATTATTTTTGCACACCGGAAGTAGTCGCGTTCGCATAATTAAAACTATGTTCATTTTAAACTTTTTCGCCAATGTCAGGTTGCATCATAATATTTCTACGAGAAATTAATTCAATATGACTGACTAATCAGCACATATTTGACCCGAATCGGGTCCATAAAACATCTTTTGAAAAACCTGTGTTATCATTATATACAAGATTGTAAGTGCTCGCAAAAGAATGACAGATTTGCTAATACGTTCGCTGTGCAGTGGCTTTATCAAACTGTTTGCGGAACATTTTGATGGCGCAAATTTACAATTGTATGTAGAATAATTGTTGCAGTCATTGAGGTTTCAGTTTGGTTTGCTTCAGTAAAAAGAAGATTGCTAGCAGAGTGCCCAAGTGGGTTCAATTTGCAGGACGCAGCTTAAACCTAGCGACACAATAGTTTCACCAGATTTTGAGATTGTTTTAATGGTTTCCTTACTGAATTAGGTTGAAAATATGCAAAATTTGACTTTATGACCTAACTTGGAAAATATGACTTTATGACCTAACTTGGAAAATATGACTTTTTATGACTTATTTTTGTTTCAAAATTTGTTTCATAGCTTTCTGAAGTACCGAAAAAGTATGACTTTTTTGACTTTAAATGGCCCTAGATATCACTATCAAAATTTTATCTATTTGTTATTTTTCCATGTACACTTCATTTAGTTGCTTGTTAATGTAAGTACAAAAACGTTCAAATTGTAAGGGATAACTGATGTGAAACCTATTAAAGGCACGCAGCGAACATGAACCGAATTGACAAGACCGATCCTTCAGCGCGGCTGTGCGCTGTCTGTAACCCGATCACGATATTTTTTGTGCGCTGTTTCCACGGTCAGCAACGATTAATAGTTCTTGGTTTTCTGCAAGCTTTTGAGGAATGGGACTGCGCTCTGCTTTCTTCACTTTGCGATGATTCAAACTTGCACGTATCCGTTTTTGAGTAAGTGGTCTCCACAATGGCGTCGAAGTTGAATCAATCAGCAATTTTTGCGCAACGTTACGCATCCTTAGACCTAAAAAAAATCTTTTTTTTTTCGTGCCGCCAACCATAACGCAGCATTTGAGGAAGGCCATAGCGCCGCTTTTCCGGTCTGAACGATTCTTTACTCCATTGTTCTGTTAGCGCAGTTTGCGAAAGTGATCACATTACTTGTTTTTCTGCTTCCCTCGTGAAAATGCGCCATTAACTTGCCACTCGGTTTATTTCCCCATTTGTGACGTTTTCCGCTCATAAAGCCTTTAGCCCAAATTCTGCCATTCGAAAGAGCGAACGTTCTGATAAACGTATAAAACCGAAACTCTGAGCTGTGAAACCCACATCTTTTGATTCTATTTGAAAAAGGACTGAGGATGCATTTAATCGGAAACGCGAAACTAGTTTCACTGTGAAATAAACTGTGAATAATTTACTTGCCGCCTTCTTTCTGGCTTATAACTATGGAAAATAGATAGCACGCTTGCAAGTTTAATAAAAACAGAGCGGCTCTGTTTAACCACGTGGTTGACTCTGGCACCGGTCACAGCGCACTTGGTGTTATCCCCAGAGCAAATTGCCGCTACCAAACGCAGGTTTTCTTAGCAGTGACTGGTTTATGAGGTTCTAGGAAGATCAGCCTTTTAACTTTACAAATTTAGTGCTTATTGTAACTAGCCACAGTTCATGTGTTTCTTTCCTTGTTTTCAAGTGCCAACATTTCGCTTGTAAGGTTTGTCTTACGCTTCACAGGACTGAAGATGCGTTGAGAAACGCGAAACTAGATTCCCTGTAAAATAAACTTTGATTGATTTACTTGCCGCCATGTTTGTGGCTTATGACTATTGAAAGTAGATATGCTTGCAAGTTTTAAGCATCGCAGAAGTATGAAAGCAGAAAGCAGGCAGATTCCTCAGAAGTTTGCCGTCAGGCTAAAGTTTCTTTTGTTGCCACATCTTGTTGTACATACTCTTTATTGTTTGTTTTTGGAGAAATAGCGCGCAGCTGCAGTTCACCAGTGGACATTGACGTTGCAGTTGGATGGAAGTCGTACGTTTGAGCTGCGTGTTTAATTTACTGTAAAAACTGCAATTGTGTGCTTGCCTAATTTTTATATGTTTTTCGCGCGCTCGGATAACTGACAGTGAAGTCTGTTCTTGCAGTTTAAATTGCGCTGGTAGAATGCTTAGTTTTGTTATTGTTGTGTTTCAGAAGCCGTGATTGACGATCAATCGCTGTTGAATTTTACTGCTTAAAATTGTGGCAAGTGTTTGCGCTGAGCCTCTTCCGTTCCAGAAAGAGGGAACCTTGGTAGCAAACATTAGCTGGTCCTCGAAAAATTAGCAGTTAGTATCGTTACATTGCCAATTGAGCAAAACGTGTTAACTCAGCAAAGAAGAGATTTGTTAGTCTTGTTTAGAGTTAGTTTCTTCTGTCCAAATTTGGCTTTCTGTTCGACGTCCCAGGCCTTGTGAAAAGATCCTGACTGTGAAAAATTAAAATCTACGTGTGACAATTTGGGATCTGTGTACAGTTTATCTTTGAATTACAAGCAATTAATCGAGAAGATTTGAGATTGCAAAATGCTAGTTTCAAGTCGTGCAGCTTAAAATTATCGCGTCTTGAAGTCCTGACATTCTTCGAATTGCTTTGCAAACAATGCTGGCGACGGCAGTATATATTGTAAGCTGCGAGCGATCTTTCAGTAAACTGAGACTGGCTTTTTCATACGTCAGTGCCTCAATGACTCACAATGAATGAGGGAAGGTTGTGTGATTTAGCTTTGATGAGAATAGAAAGGGACGATAAAGCGAAAGCTTACCTTGATGAATTCATAAACGGCTTTACTTCGATGAAGGCACAGAAGTGTTGTTTTAATTAGCATTTTTGTGTAGTTTTACCGGAAAAGGCTGGATATACTGTAGTTATGTTTCGATGGAAGTGTGTTTTTCGAACACAAGTGATACATGACTTGCATTAGATAACGTATCATGCAATTCAAATTAAATGTGCTCCATTTTTAAAGAAATTATCGTTTGCAATTGCATGTAATTTGATATTTTTTGTAAGATGTACAATTTTTCCAGGCAACACTATGTAGACCTATAAAGCATGATAACGTTGTTGTTGGAATGTTTTGACATTCTTCATAATAAAAACAAATGAGAATACAAGTGTTTTGTGGTCCTTATGGATAATTTATATTTTATTTGCTGAAAAATTTAAAGCAAAAATAAACAAATATTTTCCGTTTCAAAACAAGTATATTCTTCATGGTTTATCTTTTCTAAAATTTGTGCCTATAACCAACATTTAAACTATTAGAAAGGACGCATATTTAAACTTTGCCATGGGCGCCACTTTGCATAGATAGGCCCAGGGCCGTCGCCAGGATGTCGCAGCAGGGGGGCCAAAATCACAAGGGGGCACATATTTAAATACAATGTTGGATGCATGCAGCAACCGCCATGAAAAACTTCGCTTGCGTATGTAAACTTTATTCACGTTTAACTCGACCCAGAAACTTATACAGATATGAACGCCGAACCGGCTGAACCCCGTCATTTGATGTTTAGCAGCTTGGGCAAGGTAAGAGACAAGAACTAGCATATTTTGCAAACCGTTAAAACTGCTATCTCTTTGAATATTGTCCTCGATTTTCACCTTTGGCCCTCGCCTCCTCTTTCATGTCGCACGAGCTACAGCAGATCAGGCGGTTCACTGTACAGCAGAATCAATGCAAGTAGACGATACAACGTGGCAATTGAAGCACAAACGCAGAAAGGATGTCATTCTATAAACCTCTCCGTTTAGAACAAACTTCGTCAAAGATTGGTGTAGTTCTGTTATCTGTTAAATTTAAATCCTTCATGTATACCCAGAGCCGGATTTTGCTGATGCGATGCTTCTAATTCAATTGTAATTCAATTGTAAGGTAGCGTAAGGTACCATCTCCCACTGTTACTAGGGAAAATAGAAATGCGCTAGGCCGAAAATGACGATACTGACGCTCTATGACAGAGGTTCCCAACCTGGGGTGCATGTACTCCCAGGGGTATATTTGCCTATCCGAAGGGGTACATTTGAGGTTAGCAATATAAGAGAAAAAAATAGATACATTATATTTATTTCTGAATATTTTTACATGTATCAAAACCATATGCTTATTGTTAAATATATCTATGAATAACCACGATAAAATATATTGTCATACGAGATGATTTTAGGGGTACATGTTCATTGTTCATCTGTCGGAATGCTGAAGGGGTACATGCTCATGTGTCGGAATGCTTTAGGGGTACACGGGAAACAAAAGTTTGGAAACCCCTGTTCTGAAATTACGGTCAATAAAAATTTGTAGATCCTTACTGCGAGTGCCCCACGATGACTGCGCTTGTTCTTACTTTCGGCGCAAAAGCCTTCAATGACACGGAATTGCGTAATGCATGCTGGGCTGGCGGGAACACTATTGTAATTTCGACGGGGGAGAAACAAAAACGTCACGGTTAAATTTTTGAAAAAACACATGGCGTACGTCAACTTTGCATCTTTTTTTCTTCGATGTGCTCAACAGTAGCACCCAAAATATACAATTTCCTAAAAACCAAACACACTACACATATATGTAGCGGCCGTAAGGACAAGGGCTGTGAAAATCTCGCACACACGAGCAAAACGCGTCAAGTAAAACATCCCAAATGGTTGCAACTGCTAGGATCACGATTCGATTTTCGTTACTTTTCCTGACTGCGAAGAATCGAATGCAACGAAACCGTCGCGCGAAAGGATGTGATGTTTTAACTTCCCTTATGCTGTCATTATTGAAATAGATGTCAAAGAAATAAAAAGCTACAATCATCGAATCAAGTCAGGCTGAACAGAGCAAATAAGCAATTAAAAGGGTTTAGTCCTGGCTTTCATAACAAAAATTGTCAAGGATTTCATCAAAATTTGTTTGCCTAAGTTTGTCATTTTTAAAATGCACCGAATGCTTAGTGTTGTACAACCTGTCCTAGACATATTGTGATCCTTTAATTCAGTTATAATTCTTTTGAATCTCTGGAAAGACCTTTCTCATGAGCAGTTGGTGACCACCAAACTAAGAAACAAGACTCCGCGTGGTTAGATAGACCGACCAAGAACCACTAATCTACGACATCAGACGTCAGACCCAAACGCTGCTTTGTCCTTTTCTTGCTGTTTGCTTACTCTTTGTCTCCTTGGGTAGAGTTATGTGGTTGCCATTTGGCAAAGTGACTTTTGCTTATTATTTAAGCTCATCAAAATTTCTTTGATTTGCTTAGC
>JGI24158J21664_10007044_pt1 | contig 14875 bp, 8 predicted proteins | sample Ectturendosymbi3_FD_21664 | JGI IMG/M metagenome (IMG submission 21664) | reverse complement strand
CGGCCCGTTTTGCTCCCCCTGCAGACGGTCCTTTTTGCTCCCCCTACAGACGGCCCGTTTTGCTCCCCCTGCAGACGGTCCTTTTTGCTCCCCCTGCAGACGGCCCGTTTTGCCCCCCCCTGCAGACGGCCCGTTTTGCTCCTCCTGCAGACGGCCATGGCTGTAGCTCTTCCGGTCACCAGCGCTTCATGCGAGATAATTTTTTCAGAAATGAAATTAGTAAAACATTTCTCAGAAAATTCCATGACTAGTGAAAGATTAAGTAGCAATGTTCTACTTTCAATTGAAAGGGTACGAGATGAAAAATAGATTGAGATGGCTTTGTTGATGAATTTGACAGACCACAAGTAAGGATTAAGTTACACTGAGTTGATGGTGATATGAAATTCTGACGCAGACGGTGCGGGTATTTGTGTGAGAATCGTATTGCTCATTGTCTATTTGTCTAATTATTTCTTTTGGCTTATTTGAAGGGGTGCGTGTTTCGCTTATGACAAGATAGTCATAAATCAGTGGTTCTCAATCTTTTTTGGCCCATGGACTATCTTTTTCAAAAGTATCTGATGGGTCACTTTGCTATGCTGAAACCTCATGAACAACTAGTTCAAACTTGCACATAGGTCAGTGAACGTTTTATCAAAGATTTATGGAACTCTTCGTCGATAGGTGGACCCCAAAATTAAAAAAACACGAATTACTTGTAAGAAAATCAAATATTTCGTTATTAGACACATAACAAAAAAAAACAGTTATTACAGAAGTTTAAAAAAGAAGAAACTTAACAACCCGGTTGTTCTTGCATTTCTGTAATGTAGCTGCTACATTCAGAATTTGGTCATCCGGCAAAAACAACAGGTATCTCAAATATGTGTCGTCCCATTTTCTAACTTTGGCAATTCAATTACATTTGGTCTGCTTCGGATTAGGTGCCTCCCTTCACATTTGAACTACATTGCTCATTACCGCCACACCTTCGCTGTTGTTATTATTTCGCTTCACATAAGAAAATATGCTATTTTGCTTCACTTGACTTGACTAAATAGCAAAATTTTGGTTTCACAATGTTTGTACTTTATTCCCACAAAAGCTGAACAGCAGCTCTAGTCTGTGACTCAGTCTACTCTCTACTACTCAGTCTACTGTGACCTGTCCATCGGCAACATCGTACAGTATAACTATGATGCAACAACAACGTTCTTAATTGCACAACAATGAACAACAAGTGCCGCAACAACAAACAATATTTCTTTTTCGGCTGTTAACTGCACTCCACCGCCTGTATAACTAACTGGCCTACTTGAAGTCTGAATGGTGCACGGTGATCTAAAAATTTCTTAATGACACATCAACATACTGAAGCAAAAAATCATTTCTCCTAAAANTCGAGGAACCCTCNCGGAACCCCACTACATATTTTGCGGATCACTAGGGTTCCTCGGAACCCCTNTTGAAGAGCATTGGTGCAGTATCTTTATCTTCTCATGAACTGCATGATCGTGTGTTTCATTCACTTTCATCATGTTCATTCCCTTTTTTGGTGTACGTCACTTTCTGAACCACACAATCGTATTTTGGCACCCCCTTTGACCCAGCGCCCTAGGCAGCCGCCTAGTTCGCCTAATGGTAGCGCCGGCCCTGGGTGAATAAAGTTACTTTCATAGGGTTTAAGGGGGGTGATCGCCCCAGTCGCCCCCCTCTGGATCCGCCCCTGCTACTGTTGCGATCGGAAATCCCGAGCGAGCGGCATGTGCGCAAAGCTTCGCACTGTGGCAGCAAGCAACAATAGAGATCACATGCCATGATCACTCTCCACGTACGCCAGTCATCAAGTTCAATCGTTCACAAGTTAATATCGGCAGAGCTTACACGCCACGATCACTCAATTATTGATTGCTCGCGCCACGCGTATATAATGATGTTGTTCTTCGCGCATATCCCGTTCGTGGTGAATCACACAATCAACGCAACACCAACACCACCGGAGAGGTTGCAACACTGCTGAGTTGTTTTTTTAGATCAGTCTCCGATTCTTTGCTGCGAAATGATTCCGTTTGATTTATGGTTAAAAACCGAAAGTAAAATTTCAGTTTAATTATTACGTACAGAATCATCGCCTTAAATCAGGCCTGCACAACTCGGAAAGGTCGAAGTGTCAAATTGATCAACATAAATTTTCACTGCGCCACAAAAGTCCACTCTATTTTATTTAATTGCAGTTTGGAAGAAATTCTGGAAAGATGATTATTTATATGAAGAACATGCTTTTTCAAAATTTTCTGCAATCGAGAAAGTACTCGCAGGCTGCAAAAAAAGCTCCGAGAGGTCACGCGTGGCCCGCGGGTCGTGTTTTGCGCAAACCTGCTATACATGCACACAAACCAAAGTATAGCAAGACGTGAAACACAATGGCAGCGAGTGAATCATAAAATAAATGCGCAGTTAAGATAGGTTGTGAATGAAATGTACCACTACAATGATAAGAGGAATTCTTCAAGCAATAATCGTGTTCAGACATATTATCTGGTGCATTTGTAGAAGATTCACAATGATTAATGTTGAGCTGTATGAATAATTCAAAATGGATTGTTTTCCCAACACTGGCAATTGGTATTTCAAAAAATGGCAAAAATTTGTCATAAAAATATTGCCAAAAAAGTCGACAAATTTTTTGAAAAATTGTGACTTTTGGCAATATTTGCCAAATTTGGCACCATCTGGCAACCCTGGCTACCACCACTACTTGAAGTGAACCTTTGAAGATTTTATGCCTTGTTATTTTTACGCAATAAAGACCAAGAGTAGAACAATCCCTCGCAAGTTTCGCAACCTGCCTCTGCAAGAAAAGTAGTGAACATGAGTGAACGGCAATCTCATCATTGCACGACACCAGAGCAGTGAACATGGCTCTTGTGGAGTGTAAATATCGTTCTGGCAAACTAACTGTCATTGCAAGAATTAAATCAATTAATCGGAATTAAGCTACTGGTTTCAGGTTTTCTAGAAATTTTTGGTTCTTAGTGCCAATTTCCAGGGTAGCAAATGCCCTTTTTGGCTCCCTGCGGACGCTCATGCAGTCATGGAAAGGAAACAAGTTCAGGCGAGCCTTGCCCCACAGACCCTGCCGATCGAGTTCAGTAGTTCACAGAGGGTTGACAACCGGAAAAACCTGATCTAACTTTAGTGCTCTTGTGTACTCGCTATAAAAAATCGCTATATCCTGTTCATGGGGGGATCGAGTTTGGTCTCCCTGCACCTCGCTAGGAATCAGCAGCTAGCCAGATTATCAGCGAACGTTTGTCGCAATTTCTGGAGCGTTCGTCCTCGGGTTTGGATATGTGCTTAAACCCCAGCCCGCATGTAAGGAAAATGCGAGCAATTCTATAAGCCAGAGTACATATTGAGTTGCGTCGCGGATGCTGTCATCTTCGCACCTTGTCTCATTAGGAAAACAAGGTTAATACGCGCACGAAAGTTAAGTTGACCAGAAAATTGCGCTGTCGTCTTGTCCCTTAACAAAAATCCGTGGCAATAAAAATGCTGTTGCTGATCCAATGCCACGCTTTCACCTTATCGAGCATTTTCCATCGATAATTTGCAGTGTACATTGCGAGATGTAGACAATGCAATCAAGGACGGATTTAGGTATCGCTGGGCCCTAGGTCATCATAGTCTTTGGGGACCCACGCAAGTGTGACTTATTTGACCGTTTGTCTGAAAAGCGTGAAAGTATGCCCCTCTTATGTGTAGTGCCCCGTCAAAAATACATCTTTTGTGGTACCGACTTTGGTTCTACAATTGCCTTAGATCTTCAACAGAAATTAAAGCCTTTCCTACATTCTTCTAAAGAACAAATGGTATTGCGATCTTTTATAGGAACTTATAGCTCCTTCGTGTAGCTCAGAAGTTCTTTTCGTTAAATTGCTGTGATTTCAAGCGTTTTTAGTAAGTTTATTTTTCGGATATATACATTTTCATGTGGGATCGTGATGCCGCCCTCGAAAATGTCGTCTAGTTGTCGATCTGATTACCTGTACGTAAACTCCTTCTTATAGTTATAGTAACCACATATTTTATGGACCAAACAAGCACAATCCCTTCAATTTATGCCGTTTTGAAGTTATCATTTTCCAAGCAATACAAAATATAGAGTTTTAATCCACTATGCCATAGGCCGATGGTAAACAGCATGAAGACAACTTTTGCGCAGCAGCAAAATATTGTCGCAACACCCTCAGCTAACCACATGAAGTAAACCCAATGTAGACACGTTTTTTCCCAGTAAAGTGCACGTGAAACTGTTCCAGCTGATCTAACTAGCATATAGAGCTTCAACAAGCAATCTTTATTTGCGGAAAATCTAGTAAAAACAACCAAATGTAAGATCCAATACCGACAATATTGCTTTTCATCGGAGTTTTGCAGTGTTTGGCGGTCTTGCGTTGTTGCGGTCTTTCTGTCAGTGGAAAATTGAACATCAATTAAGTACCGTTTCATCATTTTCATTTTTTTGGAANCGNTTTCATAAAGACGACCTGAACCTCTCTCACGCCCAGATGCACANTGTTGTCGTGTTGTTACTGTAGCCTACTGATAAGAGTCTAGAGTAGACATTTCCATTTCCGCCCGTTTCAAGGTGAATTGTGAAGTTATGCCTCTGCACAGTTTCGCAAATTTTTAGTTAACATTGAGTCGTCACATGAAAGAGTTGCGCGGGGCCTCCAAAAGCGCGGGGCCCCAGGCTATGGCCTATTTGGCCTATGCGTAAATCCGTCCCTGAATGCAATCTCACGCAAGTTATGACATATTCACGTTCTCCCTGCGTTACTTTCACTCATTGTTTGTTTTTCTCTTGGGCACAAACTCAACGAGTTCAAACCTAGAAATGCCGTTGTTACGTTTGGCTTAGCGCTCAGAGAAGACGTTCAAGAACGAACCAGAAATCTCAACCTTGCCTTTCATGTCTATTGTTTTAAAGTCAGGATCACTTAGACAAATTTCGTCATTGCGTAAACGGTGTCTGGTACCTAACACAGAAATAGTCGGTTCTACGTTTGTCACGCTTCTGCCCGCTGGGCTTCTATAGGCGCCAATTCAAACCTAATGGGACAGGTCGTCGGCCGAGTGAGGCTTACGGTGGTTCATAAGTCATTAAGAAATGGGTTTGAAGCTCATTTTGTATATATTTAACTAAAAATAACCCACTTTCTGTTGGGATTGTGACTCGCTTTTTCTCTCTATAGATAGAGACATGCGGCTATCCGATGCCATTGTAGCCATACGCAAGAAACGAGGGAAGTTTTTTTGATGGTTATTCCTAACTCATAAAAATGTCAATGCTTCAAATCTAAGTTGAACCTTGTTTAACTCATAAGCAGTGTATCAAAACATTCAAAACGTCGTGGCGAAACGTTTCGTTTCGTATAAACACAGCTGATACGTTTAACTCGGTCTATGGGCGTCCGCAGAGGGGGTCAAAACGGGCATATTCTCCCCCTGGAAATTAGGACTAAGAACCAAAAATTTCTAAGCAACCTGAAGTCAGCAGCTACAATTCCGATTAATTGATTTAATTCTTGCAATGACAGTTTATTTGCTGGTATGACACTCACACTGCATAAGAGCCTGGTTCACGGTCCTGGTGTCATGCAGTGATGAGCAGGACCGGCCCTAGAAAGTGCGGGGCCCAATGCAAGACCTAGGCGCGGGACCCTCTGAGCAGTAGTGTTATGACATCATCATATTCAGTCAACCGTGCTACGACTTTTTTGATGAAGATGTTTCAGCAAAATAACTGTATAAATATCAAAATAGACAGCAAATAATTGGAGTTGATCTGTATGTCCCAATAATTTCTTTTATTTGGAGGAGTGGCCATAGCTCATGCGACCCTAGCTACGTCCATGTTTATGACTAATAGCATGCTGCTGTGGTGGACACTAAACAGTGTACCGCTAGTACTCGTAATCAAGCGGAAACTTGTAAAGAAAGCTCTGCAGTGGAAATACGAAGGGCTAGCGCAAGTGCAAAGTTGCGTCAATCAATCCGAACTGACAAGTGAATTGAACTTACAATGCAATTGCTTCACTCTTGTTGAACGGCATTTTCGTTCGAAGAACAACTGACTTGGGGAAAGCTGCTAATTGATTTTTATATGAACTGCAGAGCCCTTGAGAGAAAAAAAATGTGATGGTGCGAGGCCTGTTTTGGGCCACCTTATAGAATAGATTATATGATAACTCACGAAGAGTTTCATTAGATTTTTAATAACATGACTAGAAAATGATATGCTTTTATTTATTATTTTACATTCTAACCATTTATCAATTTTATTAGTTAATTTCAAAAGGTCTCAGGTTGACCTAAAAAAATGCACATAAAACATGTTTTGCGAATTTCACAACTATACAGAAATTTAGCACACGTGCTTTTCGAATACACATGTTTTGCGAATTTCGCAAGTAGGCTATAGCGAATCTCACTAGCAAAGCACATTTCATAATTCTACAACTTTAACATAGTAATAGAAGAACAAAAATTTAATCACTCGCTTTGTCATAGATTCTGCCAGTTTGTGACAGTTTTCATTGATTTACTGTCCCGATACCACTCTGGAATAATGGTCTCTCAGTCCCGCCGCCACGGGGGGGCTTTTGGGGCTTAGCCCCCACAAACAAAGCTCCAAGCCCCCCAAAATGGAAACATGAAACACTATAAATCAGTTGAGTTTTAGTCAATTTTTAAAATGTCAAGCCCTCCCGCAGAAACGCAAAGCCCCCTATTGAAAACTTTCTGGCGGCGGTTCTGTGGCCTCTATTACCTATGTACTGGTGTTCAAGTAACTTCACTCCACAAGTGAAAGAAGCAAGGGATCAATCACAAATTTTTAATATAGGAAATCGATTTCACGTACGCATCATCAGACCTATCATTTTATTCAAATCTAATCATTCTATTCGAATAAGATGATAGAATTGACGATGCGTAGTGTTACGTGAAATCGATTTCCTACATTAAAAATTTGCTGGAGGGTCTTCCATTGTTATGTCACCAGTCCGGGAATCCGCGGGATAAGGAACTCTTTGTGCGGATAATTGAATGTTGACCCAGGGCATGTGAACATGACATGCGCAAGAAATTCAATGCTGCAGAGAGCTTGCGGTACAAGGGCGTAGTCAGGGACGCCGGAAAAGCAGTAGGGCAGGGGGGGCAGTAAAAGAGTTGATGGCAATGGAATCTTGTAAAAAATACAAAAACCTTACCAAACGGTGGGCTAATAGCTGCAATACATTTGCTTCAAATCGACCTTAATAAACCCTAAAATTACCGATGATTCTGTCAAGGCACCCCCGCCTCTGTTGCCACCTTTTTAAAAGGACAGGGGGCAGTGCTCCCGTCATGCACCCCCGTTCCGACGTCCCTGAGTGTAGTGACATTCTCCATTGTTGCGAAATCACAGATTGGAGCTTCCAGCTCTCAGTGATCTTGCAGTAAATACGTTCTGGGTGATGGCAACTAGCGCTGCTAGTGAACGCGTGTTTAGTATGGCTAGGTATTTCGTGAATAGCAGAAGAGCAAATATAAAGAGTTTGTCAGTGAACGACATAGGCCTACTATTTTTAAACAGTGCTTTTATAAGCTAAGAACGAAGTGCTCAAGGTTGACCAAAATTTTTAACATTTTTACTTTACAGGGTTTAATTCTTTTCAACTGTAGAAGGTCTCAAACATTGACATGGTAATTCGCAATAACCAGGAGGATATTGTGTAAGCTGTTTAGTAATTTGTCAGGGGTATGTTTAGGAATTATTCTGCTGTTATTTTTTTACATTGATAGATTTGTTTGAGGAGTTAAGTTTTTGTCGTGTACGAAGAGATGTTTCTAACCTGTGTGCTCTACCTCAGTGATTTTCAACCTGGAGGTCGCGACCCTCAGAGGGGTCGTCAACACAGGCGACCGCAAAAATTTTTCCAGGGGGTGGCAACCTCCACATTTTGCTTATCCTTTTCATGTTGCTGATGATGCAATGCAAATTCACGTTCACACAACGCATTGCCCTTTCTACACCATAACGAAAATGCCCCATGCGACGGAAACTGTCGCAAAAATCGCGCTTGATATTACAAAAGTTTCCTCTTTCATACTACTGTATTTGCTGATGATATTAATCTCCATATATGTCAAACTCCTGTTTTAATGTTCTTCAGACAACTGTTAACCTTGAACTATGTAAAACTGACCACTGGCTGAGAGCCAACAAACTTACTCATAACTACAGTAAGACTAATTTTATTCTACTACATTCTTAAAAACACAATCCTACTTCATGTAAAATTATTATAAATAACCATAGTATTTCCTCTGAAGATGACCTGAAATACCTAGGTGTCCTGCTTGACAATAAGTTAAGCTGGAAACCTCATGTACAAAAGATGAAAACTCAACTATCAAGAGCTTGTGGAGTTCTATCCAAACTTAAACATTATACAACACCACCTGTACTGAAAGTTGTTTATAACTCATTAATCCATCCCTACCTTAATTACTCAATCCTCAAGTGGGGACATGCTTCAAATGCAACCATTCAGCCTCTCATTAAGCTCCAAAATGAAGCTATAAAAATAATAAATCCAACTAACACGGGATCTCTAGAAGAACATTTCCAGCACTTAAACATCTTATGCCTTCCCAAACTTTACAATCTATCAGTAGGCAAATTCATGCACTCTTATCATAACAAACTGCTTCCAATTTATTTTGATGAATATTTTTTTCCACTCAGCTCAATTCATCATCACTCCGCAAGACTAGCAACCTCTAACAACCTATTTTTACCTAGAGTTAACTCTTCCTTAGGAAAATGTTTCCTTACTTATGTTGGCCCAAAAGTGTGGTCTTCAATACCAAACGATATAAAGTATTCAACCTTTAAATGGAAACTGAGAAACACCTCCTACATGAAAAAGATACACAATTATGAACTTTAACAATATTTCACCTATCCAGAACAAAATCCTATGAATTCTAGTATTTTGTAATTCTGTATATTTTATGTATATTTACTTTTTCGTATTTTTTCTTTCTTGTGCACAACCAATCCTTTTCGGCATGAAAGCACACTCCATTTTTTCTGTTTTGCTTTGTTTTTCTTTTGTACTTCCCTAATTAGTTTTTGTTACATTCTTACCTTTTTGTTTTCATATTTTGTTTAAACATGTTCTTAACCACACCAAATTCTTTCAATTAAATTTGATCCACTCATCTGTGTACAGAGGCATGCTCTTTCATCTGTACATTTTCTTCAACATGTTCTGTGTTTGTTTGTTTTCCTAATTGTGCTTATTTCACTCAAATGTTGTTTTACAACACTTCTCAAAAACTGATAAACAGGGCTGGTTGACTAGATGATCGTCATGGTCCCTCACCAATGTTATATGACACAGCACCCTCTTTGTTTACACTGATCAGCTATTACGCCACTGCATTTTCATTTGTTCTAATATTCACTAATGCTTGGTTTGCTTGTGCAATGCCTTCTTGTAGTGTTTCTGCTTGTTGGCTGAGTCATATGAAACAATAAGCCATTGAACCATTGAATTGCAAGTAGAAAAATATCAGCTTTTTTGGTATTAAACACCTTTGCAGAAGAGGTAGAAAGTGATTTGCGCTGCATTCGTCAATTTTTTCTTGAGCGCCTCACCACATCTCTCCGAGGTGGATGAATATATCCCTTCCCACAATTACATATCTGAAATATTTAACTGGGTGCGAAGCCCTTTTGAGGTGCCAGAGCTACAGGCCGGGATGGATGTAGGCAGTAAGGTTAGGGGAGCGGTTAATATTTGGTATTAAAGTCTAATGACGACTTCGCTGCTATAAGAGGGATGAAGTATACTTCACAACACTGCTGTGACAAAAGAGTGGACGATAAAATCGCCTTACGTCGCGAATGCTGTTTCCCGAATTGTAAAAAATCATGGTGACCAAGTTACTTTTGTAGGTTTTAGGGGGAAGCAATCACCCCAATGGCCCCCACCCTTGATCTGCCCCTGGCTGCAGATTCATTGTGAAGTGGATTACATTGCTGAACAGCAAATTAAACTGCAAAGTCAACAGCTGTGAAGACTATCTCAATTTTGAGTGGATGTCCAGACAATGAAACCAAATCTCTGATGTGTGTCGGCAGGCAACAAAAGCTCTTTTCCTTTCCCAATACATACAGTTGTGAAGCTGTTTTTAAACGATATAAGTATTTTCAAAACCAAGCACCGATACCAATTTCAACCAGAAGACGACATCAGGTGTGCGTTGAAGACCACAGGTGCTTATTTCAACAAACTTGTGAAACAAACTCAGAGACAAGATTCTCATTGAAATTTGTGAACGTGGGCGGTGAACCGAATGTGCTAAAACTTGTGTTTGTATCATTCTCGTAGTCTTAGTCTATCTTGAGTCTGCGAAGATTTATACTGGTCCGAAAATAGTCCGTGTCTCGAAAAGGTGAGACACACTGAACTAACTATTTAACGCTGTTACAACAGAAATAATCGAATCAAGAATTATCCTTGTTATATCATACTCAGTTTGGCTTCTGGTGTGTTCACTAAAACTGGTCGCAAAAAACGCTTGTACTGTATGAAGCAGTGGGGTGCTTTTAGTCTACCAGGATAAAGCAAATGTTGCCCAATAAACTGCAAACGAATTTCAGTTCTCACGCGTGACTCGCGACATTGACTGTAAAGTCTTTTCCGTAATGTACGTTTGCACGCATAGTTCTGAACCTGTTTAAATCCCGTGACACCATTGTGATCCTGTACTAGTTCATAAGTTTTGGCTCATTTCCTCTCTAACTTTCATGGATATTTTAAATATGTGAAAATAGAAAATCTACAATGTGACAACGACAAACCATTTTCTTCTGGTGGCTTGCTTGTCTGCAACTCATCTTGCTTCAATGAAGCATATAACCGCATATCGCGTATTAAACTTTACACTCAGAGCTAAAGGTGTTTCCTCGCTACTATAAACTGTTCCCTTTACACGAAAAGTAGCCTCGTCCTTGGGAGGTCTGCAACCTAAATGACCCCTGGTCCTTCGCAGCCTCCCATCACCCCCATGCATTCTATAAATCAGTGCATTTGGAAAGTCATCGCAAGACTACATTATAAAAATAGTGATGGCGTGCAATCATGTGTATGCCCTTTATGCTTGCGTTTCATCAAAGTAAATGTATTAGCGCCATCAGGGCCGTCCTTAAGCCAATGCAACCGCTGCGGCTGCACTGGGCCCCGTGCGTCAGGGGCCCCGCGCCATGGTGGTTGTGCAATTTGTTTATTTTTGTCAGATACTTGTTTCGCACGAGAATTGTAGAAAGGCTTATAAATATCATTGTTAACAAATAAATATCTCGTTTGAATGAATGATGATTTTCCTCTAATTATTATCGAACGTCATTAAACGTGCTAAATTCACATGCTGACCGTTATATCTGCGTTCCACCACGTCCCACTCTTCATGGATAGAATTTGGTTGTTACTAGTGCCAGTTAAGACTGCAGCAGCCTTACAGTTATTGCAATCAAAGTATGTAGTGATTTAGTGAGCAGGTCAAGACGAGCGTCTGTCGTATCAACTTTGACGGTAGTTCTGCCAACGTAACGTTGTTCAGTTCTCGAAAGATTTTTGTGTTGTGGAAAGTTTTTGGTTGGCTGCGGCAGAGTTGTAACTCGGACCGAGGTTTTTGGATCAGGCCGGGTTCGGGATTAAATTTGTCAAATTGTTTCGGGCCTGCATTCAAAATTTTTTGCAACAATGGACACTTGTCGCCTGTTACCGTTGAAACAACTGAGTTGATTAAATCGATTAAAAATGATTAATTGTGAATTATTTAGTCATGTTTGCTTGGCTACACTGCTGATGTCCCGCAGTTGTGCATATCTTTACTCACTCTGTAAATTTGACTTTCGGGTCNAAATCGGATTTTAACATAAATGTCAGGTTCGGGCTTGTGATTTCGAGTTCACGCTGCAAATTGAGGCCAGTGGCGTAACGAGGGGGGGGGGAGAGGGGACATTTGCCTCCGGGCGCAGCACTTTGGGGGCGCCAAATTGAAGTTGGAATGTTACGTAATAATTATGAAATGTCAAATGTCAGCGGATGTTAATAATTACGATTTACAAACCGTCAAATGTCCTTGCGAAATCTCATCACGCTCATCAAGGTTCGCAAAGCGAGCAATTATGAACCTTAGTGACGTTTCAAGGCGGAATTTCTGTCTCCAGCAAGAAGTGTCAGTTTATACTTTGACTCACGACTGGGCCACAACGCTTTCAAAAACCTAGGGTTGCGAACTTTCCGACTTCCTTATCATTTTATAGTTGCGTCACAATGGGACGGAAATCCAGCGTTCACAGTGCATGCAAAATGATATATTGCGCATAGTTTAGAGCAGCGATGAAACGTACACAATGTTGTTACCAGGGATGTGCAGAGGGGGGATGAACGAGGCGACGGCCCCGGGCATCCAAGACAGTGGGTCATCCAAAGAGCGCAACTACAAAAAGTGCATTAATGAAAATCTTGTAACTAGACCAGGGGTGCAAAATTTTCTGTGAATATTAGTAGCGCGCAGCAATTTTTAGTATCGCACACATAAAAGCTTTGCCATACCAGCATTCATATAGGTGAAGTACAAAAGGTAAAAAAATGTTCACACACTCCACGTTTTTGGTCGCGCGGCGCGAGTGGGGGCAACCCCATTTTTTCCCCTCTGAACTAGACGCTTCTTATTGGTTACTATTGGTTACTAAAACGTGCTGCATGGATCTGATGGGAACTTTCCTGAGGGGCATGCAAATGTATGCCAAGTGACCTGAGAGCTAGATGAAGCACTGCCATCGTTACCTTCATCTGTTTATACTGAACAAGACATCCTTAGCAATATGTCTATAATTCAAAAAAATATACAGGGCGGCAATGCATCAAATTGCATGGTTGTGCTACTTTTTTCAGATACTATTTCTAAGAGAAACAATAGACAACTCCATCTTCTAACATGCCGTAAGTGCCATCTTATTTTGGTGGGTCAATTTGATGCGTACTTGCATGAATAAATGCAATATCTAATTCCTCAATGCATAGCTTGCCCATGAGTGTAAAACATTTGCTTATAAACAGATGTCTTGACCACAGAATAAAACAAATTATTAAAAACCTAATACATTAAAAACAAAAAATACTCTTTGATTCATTTTAATTGAACTTTTCAATGCTTGTTTATTTGTCAAACTTGTTTTTTCTTATTTCAAATGCCTGTATTTTTGACATTCCTCAATACTAGAATTTGGTGGGGGGCATACAATCAAGCAGTTGCCCCGAGGATCACCAGACCTATCTGCATGCTACTGGCTGTTACAACTACAGATCTGATGTTTAGGAAAATTTTTGAGCTTTTATGTTTTGACAAATTTCGTGTCAAAGTGGTTTGGTGTGGTTCTGAAGGAAGTTATGATGATTTTTGTTTGTGGGATACATGATTGTCGAGATTTAGGTCACACTATTGCTAAGCTAGATTTTCGCACGGAGCGTCACTCACCTTAGATATTTCTTAGATTAGTGGATGTGAAACATTTCATTTATAGCAGTTTTGTGAAATAACAATCGATAAATTTACAGTAAAGGCAAAAAATGTTCTTAGAAGTTAGATAATTACAGGTAAAGCATTAAATCGCAGTATTTCTTTTATTTTCTATCAACTTTTCAGGGTGTTATATCGAAGAAAATGCCTTGGGATTTTGTAATTTTGTGTTTGTCTAGCAGTTTTGTATAAAATCATTTGCCTTCAGGTTTTCATATGCATTCTTCTGTCTGTTCTCTTGTATGTATTCGTGACTCTCCCGCAGTCAGTCAGCCCTTTATGATGTTTTATTACTCAAAACTCTGAGAGTGAATGCTCCAGAAACCCCTAGTCCCTACAACTCGCATCAGCGGTGATTGTAACCAGACCTGGCCAGGGGTGGAAAAAGCGGGTGCGCTGGATTCGGTATCTTCGAAAGTCTCTGACAAACCCGTTGTTTAGAAAACAAGGGGAAACTCTGGTCAATTTCATCCTGTGTTATCAGAAAATGTTTGCACCCAAAAAATTATGTATTTTGAAATTCATGCATAATTTTACAGATGATCAGGGAACATTTTGCCTAGTTTTTGCATTTTATTTCACTAGTTGCTATAATTCGAATGTATTACCGCAATTTGCAGTGTCGTAATTCAACAGTTTGAATATCGTGACCAAAATTTCAGAGGGAATAGCTTCACGCGAAACGATTGGATCAGTGATTCCAAACCGGGGAGAAATTTTATGAGTTCAGGGGAGGAATTCCGCTTTATGGTTAAGTTACCTACGCATTGTAAGTTTGCTATTTCTTTTCAAAGTTGGCATTGGCCCTTTCAGTTAGTGATATCTCTTTATATTTGCAAGTTATTTAGTGGCCTATCACAACGTTTTTGTTGACAAACTTCAGTGCCATGAATTGACATCAAATAGTTGTCTCACATTTATTAATCAAGTTATTGTTGTCAACAAAGACGATTATTCCAGCTGTAGTTAATACTAGCCTACGAATCAGTGTTGCCACTCTATTTATAAAGTAAAACCCCAGAATTTACCTTGAAAAAAACCCAGAAAATAATAAAAAACCCAGACATACAAAATGTTTAAAAAAAGTTAAAACCAAACCTGAAAAGCACGCTACCGGTACTTGCGCATAAAAATTAAGGTAAAATCCATTATTTGCATCATATTTTTAACAAGCTCAAGTCTACTGACATCACAATTTACAAGTAGGCTAGCAGCAAATCAAATGTATGAAGTAACATAAAAA
>JGI24158J21664_10007042_pt1 | contig 14879 bp, 6 predicted proteins | sample Ectturendosymbi3_FD_21664 | JGI IMG/M metagenome (IMG submission 21664) | reverse complement strand
AGTTTTTGTTGCTGTGTGGCTTTGTTCCAGTTCATATTTTTCTCATGCTGTGGCTTGTTATCACAGAGTATGTTTTGAGGTAGTACTGTGGTTTTGATGATTGCAGCCATTAGCCTGTGATCAGAGAGAATGAATTGGTGTAATATTTCAATGTTTTCCCTAAACCTAAACTTTAAAACCTAAAACCCCTACACCCTGAAGTTTTAAACCTAACCCCTAAAGCTAAACCCTAAACCTAAGCTCAAACGTAAACCTAAACTGTAAATCTGAAAAGTTTGGAAACTTTTGAGAAAAGTAAAGAAAAACCAATCCCATGCATTGAAACGTGCAACCACTATTACGAAAACAAAAGTTGCCAATCTGAGAGCTGAACTGAAAACCATGAGAGCCGAACCAAAAACCAAGGGAACAGCAAACGTAAACGCTACTGCTATGCTACCAGGACAGTGCCGCTTGAGCAACAAACCCAGCATTTTATTCAAACTGCGTCATGCGAGGCAGATCCATAGCCACTTCCTTGTTTGAAAGTGTCTATTTTGCCTCACAGAGCAAAAGCACTATTGGAGCTATTTTGCCTTTAGCTAAATATGATTGATTGAAGTGGTCACATGATAAGTTAGGACATGTGTCCTGCTTAGTTGACCATTACATCTGTAATGGCTCAGTCCAGCGGACCAATGGACAATCATTAATTTGTGAAACTTGAAAGTTCTGATGTTGCTATTCTTATCAACATAAAATTAATTTTTGCTGTTTGATGTTGTTTTTCATCTTAATGGATTCATCTCATGTTGCTTCATGATTTGAGTCACGAAAATATATGAATAAACCATTACCAAGTGTTGTCATAAATTTAGCGCTGGCAAGCTGTTATCAACTTGTCTGCATTAATGAACTGTAGGCTAAACCATAACCTTGTCTCTAAACCTTATCCATTGTCTCTTTGCATAGGCCTATATGTCTTACCACTTCAAGTCTTCAACCAAAGAACCAGTTGTGTTTGATGGAGGTAAGATAGCCTTAGCACACCTTTTGTTTCATGAGGCAAAATAGACACTACCTATTAGTTTGCACAAACAATCCATATATCAGCTCCTGATCCAGCCATCTGTCAAGTTTTAAAATCCAATGCAGCCTACTGGTCAAGAAGTTTACCCACTGTTGGCATGTATAATTGGTGTTTTGAACTTGCATTATTTAGAGTAGACAATCTGTTATCTTCATTATGTCTATCAACCTTCAAGCATTAATCCTTGCTCAAGAAACTGGTGAATGTGATTCCAGCTTCTTTAGAAGATCAATCATGCATAAAAGGCTATTAAGGTTAGTCTATGAAATGAATGTGTGCTATGCTTGTTTTATTATGTTGATATATTTTAAAAGTTCAGACAATTTTGTTGTTATGAATTTGTCACATGCTGAACTCTTGTTAAAACATGTTATTATATCTGTTTATGGTAATGTTGCGATCGGAAATCCTGAGCGGCATATGCGCAAAGCTTCGCACTGTAACAGCAAGCAACAAAAGAGTTCACATGCCATGATCACTCTTCGCGTACACTATTGTTACGTTCAATCGTTGACATCGTTAGTATCACCAGAAATTACATGCCACAATCACTCTATTATTGCTTGTTCGCACCACATATATGTGTGGTGTTGTTCTTCATACGCATCCCGTTCGTGGTGAATCACACAATCAACGCAACACCACCGGAGAGGTTGCAACAGTAGTATGTCGCAATGTTCATATCTTGGTGGACCATTGATAGGTTCATGAGCATTGAGCACATTCATAAGTTTTTGTTCTTCATTCTTGTTACAAGCCTGCAGTTTTCACAACCATGGTTATTGTTTCTGTGACACAAAATTTGATATCATAATAAATGTGCACCATTCTAGCTGCAAGCAAAACAATGAAAATGCACTACCATAACAAGTTATCCCAAGATGACATTTGTATATCGCAAATCAAAATGCACAATCTTGTTTTACAAGTAGTTGAAGTTGTCTTTAATTGCAAAAGGTTCTAAACTGCATTGCAGCAAAGCTGGGCCAGACGTAGTTCTTGATTGAGCAGGGTCAGATGCACATTCTATTACCCATTTACTCATTGTTTTCATGCTGGCTATAGCTTGATCTAACTTACCTGCACTGTCACAAAAATACTAGCCAACTTTTAAGAATAATGGTAACATGCAGTGAAATCTGTTTATGCAGCCTATCTGATCAGTTGAAAACAAGCATAAGTAGCATATGTTATGAAACAGTAATTGTTTTAAAATTTGAAAGGAACGTTACCTTGGGCATCAGTAACACAATGTGGGAAGTGGCTTTATTATGTAACTGCGATTGTGGTGAAACTTTATGGGGGAATTTTGTCTGCACATGAGTTGCACCATATAGAAAAAGCAACTGTACAATTTAAGATTCCTTTTACTCAAAATTAGTTTTCTCACGCATTTCAAAATGTAGATTTGAATTGAAACATGCAACTGTTCACATAAAAACTACGTTGCTGAGCAATTTTGTTTCACCTGATAGTGAATTGGAATTTTCAAGAAACCTTTTGCGGCCATCAACAAATTTTCAAGAACCTTTTGTGGCCATCGACATACTTGCGGGAGGCGTATATATCATTGCTCCCCACTAGTGATAGGCATTCACAGGCATTTCTGGGCAGCAAAACCAAGAAGAGTAGCCCATGAAAGTTGATTGAAAATGCTTGTCATATAGTTAAAATCACCATAGATGAGTGTTTCTTAGTGTCTTTTTTAACCCACCGTGCTTTTACAACAACAATTTGAATATGAAGTGAAAAACAAAAGAAATGTTCTCCACTTTAATAATGACTTCACAAGTCATTAAAACTTTACATTGATTCCTCAAATGTCCCACCAAAATACTGTCTTATCACAAGTTGAGAAGTACTGCCTTAGGCCAAGAGAAATGACTTTTCAAGGTTTTTAGAAATTTCTTGGAGGCGGACAAACTTGTCTGGTAAAAGCAATGACCTGCACCAACTGTGCTGTAGAAAAACCTCAGAAGTTTCAAGCTAAGTGGAAACACATTACAACATTGTATCTTCATCATATGCCATGCAGTAGTCAATATAGTTAACAACTGAGCAAAATAACACTGTGCAAGGGGATAACAAAACTTACACAAGACATGAACATTTGGAGAGCAATAGCTATGCATTGAAACAGAAGCAAGTGGTGGGCAGTAATACTGTTTTGTACGTTGGGAATAGCTGCAATCAGATCAAACTTGCGCACAGGCCAGTATGCTGGCAGCATTTCATCTGAGCACAGCCAGGGGCAGTCCCTGGTGGAACAATTGCCACTCCCTGGGATCACCAGACATATCAACAAGTTTCCTTGCAAGGCAGCTCAGAAAAGGGGCACCTGCCATACACACCAGTGGTTTCAATTGCCACAGGTTGAAAGCAGACACTTTTGAGGAAGTCGTTGTATGTTTAGCATTTTGGAGCCTCAGCCTCTGTTGTTGCGATGCCTGCCTGAATGTCACCGTTTTTGTAATGACGTTGAGCAAAGGTGTCCACAACGGTCGCATACCACTCTAGGCTTAAACCTTTGTACCAGGGGCCCAAAGTCAATCCATCAGGTCTCTTTCCATCCCCTGTGAAACTGACAGGCTCCAAAGTAGAAGGGAGATTATTGCTGGTAAATGACCTTTTGAAAACGGAGTTTGGCAGAATGTCTGGGGAAGCAGCTTGCATTTTTAGAGCAGGAGAGTCCATGGAGCCCTAGCTTATCAACAATTTTACCACAGTGGCATTCTGTGTTTTCGAAAATTTTGGCAATTGGGGAGGCTTCTGACCAGGCAGCAGCATGGCTCTCTTGTGCAGCAAGTAGCTGACAATTGCTCCAAGGTAGGAGTGTTGAGCAGGGCATTCAGTGAATCTCTGCAGGTGACATCATCCCAGGCTGATTGTATTTCCTTTTGTCGGGGTGATGAATCATGGTGTTCAGACCAAGCATCAGTTACATTGTTTATTTCCCTATGAGGAGGTTCTTTGTTAAAAGAGGGATGCAAACTTTTAAAAAAGCCCTGTACAGGCATGAAAAAATAGATGAATCATGGCAGAGATAGCTCTGTAGCGGAAGGGAGCCTAAGGGCTCCATGTAGAATTGGTAGGGATGCTTGCAACCAGCTTTCTTATCCAAATGTCACGTTGCATAATTTTTCTATGTTGGTTATTATAGTAATGTCAAACACCTCCAGTTTCTCTTTGCACTTGAAGCACTGGGCACTACACAGCAAGTATATCAGGTTATGAATAAGAGGCATTTTAAAGAAAAAAATGTTTGATGCGGCTTGATTAGCTTGAGGTTTACTATGACATTATAAAGCACTTTAGTTTTTGCCTATAAGTGCATTGGAGCAGATTCTTTACGCAGAAGGGATCCTAATAACTGCCGTTGTTTGAGGTCTGGAATTAATCAATGGGAAGTGTTCCTAGAAGAGCTTGCTTGTTTGGAGCTCATTGTTGTTTATGTGGTTGATAATGGGTAACTCACATTTAGAAGTATTAGTCTCCAGGCCAATTGAAGAATAGTCCATTCATGACAGTGGTAGCTTTGCTGAGCATGGTCCATGGGTCTCCACAAATACACCCATTATCAAGGTACCAAATAGGTCAGATTTAACTTGGGATGTAACTCCATGGATGGCACAAGTGAAAAGGTCTAGGCTGAGTGAGTATCTTCTTTCACACCGACAGCTGAATCCAGGCAGAACTTATCATGAAAGAGGGATCTTTTTGAAGAACAGCAGTACCATATGAAGGGGTAGATTTCTAGGAGATGCATTTGAGCTGCTTGAAGAACAAGGTCTCAGCAAATGCTGTAAAGGCATTTTTAACATCAAGTCTTGGTGAAACATTTTTGCTATGACGTTGGTACACGAAAAGGCTGGTGGCACAGACTATGACTTCACATTCCAGGGAAGTGCCTATCCCAACTTGGGAGGACAAAAGTAGCTGGCAGAGCCTTGGCATTTACTGCAGAGTCTCAAGCAGACTTCAGAAGCCAGACATCAGTAGGTGTGACCTATGGCCTCATTTCTCTGTTACTTTTGTGCAGTCCATGGAGTTGTGCACCATAGAGGAAAGGCAAGAGATCAGCTGGTAGTTGGGCATTCGGAAGGTAGTTGACTAAATCAGTCAGCTGGTAAGGAGAAGAATACTGGCATCACCTGCAGCGATAGAGATGCAGTGTTTCAAATGCTGTGGCTGCAAACCTTCTGGGCCTGCCCCAGAACTATGTGGGAAGGAGATTGCAGCCTGTATTTGGGTTGGGCTGAAACACATTGATGAGGTGTTAGCACATGGGGGTAGCTTAAGGTCAGCTGGGACATGGTGGCATTTTTGTTGATGAGTGTTAGAGATTCTTCGCTAGGGTTACCATTTCTGAAGCATCTTTGATATTGAAATCACATTGCTCTTCAAGCGGCTCAACTGCAGAAAATAGAAAAAATTTTTTTTAAATGGTTGGGTCATAATCTTAGTTAGTAAAACCCATACTATTTGTAACTTCATTGTCATAAATGGATTAACTCTTTGGCATCCGCTAGGATTCGGGGATTTTCACAAAAAAAACACCTAAATGCACGTGGCTTTGCGTGGGGATTTCTCTGGTCCTTTATGCTCTACAGACCTGGTAAAAGTCTCAAAAAACGTGGCAAGTATTCTAGTCTGCACTCGAAAAAAAAAATTTTGCTTGGGGGATGCGGGTTTTTTGTGAGTGATGTCATAAGTGGAGGACTTTTAGGCAACCTTGGTCCACTTTGCTTGGCCCTGGGCGCCAACCATTAGGTGGTAGTATTTCGCTGAAGTTTTTACTGGAAACTAGGCTGCAATCCAAGTCTTTTGATACTTTGGATGACTTGCTGGGGTTTCGGGTTCAAAAGTTGTGATGTAAGTTAGTAAAAATATTTGACTAACTAGATAATCAATTATTTTGTTTAATTTAGATCATAACTTTTGAACCAGAAATGCTAGAAAGTTGGTCAAAGGCTCAAAAGACTCGGACTCGAGCCTAGTTTCCAATGAAAACTTTAGCGAAACACTTTGGCCTGGCGGTTGGGCCCTAGGCAAGGCAACATGATCCAAAATGACCCTAAAACTACTTCACTTATGACGTCAGTCACAAAAAATCTACACACCCCAACCAAAAATTTTTTTTGAGTGCAATGTACTAGACTGGCCGATCCGTTTGAGCCCTTGAACAGCTCTCTAGCGCAATCGGCGGAGGAACTAGGGCGTTGGTAAGGCAACCAAAAACTGCTGTTTTTTAGGCCGAAATCACAAATNTATCGTAGACCGGCTATCAAAGTGTTAAGGAAATGAGGAGTTATGACCCTCTTATTTGCAGTGTATCTGGATGATGTGTCAGTGAAACTTGATAATGTCCATGCCAACTGTGTGGTGGATGAACAAGCTTCTGAATTACACACATGCGACTAGCATCTGCGGTTGCAGTTAAACTTAATAAAAATTCTGTGCATTTCTTAAATATAAGCTGTGGGTATGATAAACTTCATGGCATTAATCTTTAACACCTGTGCCAGGACAGTTCGCATGAACCAATTTTTTTATGTCACTTAGCAACTCCATAACTCGCCAGGTGATTGTGATGGAGAGCTGTTCAAACCCTTCAAAGACATGGCGAATCTTCAAGTTTAGATTTAAAACATTATTTGAAAGTGTTGGGTCTTTGTGGATGACATCATAAGTGGGTTAGATTTAGGCATTTTTGGCCAAGATCATTGGCCCTGGGCCCCAACTCCAAGAATCAATCAACCATGTAGGGAATTTTTTTGTTTCTTTTTTAAGGCAAAAGTTCAAGTTTTAGAGCCCTTATTTGTCCTTAATGTTTGCGGTTCAAAAGTTATGGCCAATATACAACACGATAATTAATTTCCTTGGGGATGCCCTAATTTGATTTCAATAAGATGTAAGGACTGATGATGCGCAGTGTTACATGAAATTGGTTTCCTATTAAAAATTTGTGATTGATTCCTTGCTTGTTTCACCTGTGGAGTGAAGTTACTTGAAGACATGTATGTGCAAGTTTCAATCATTGCAAAAAGATGAAAGCAGAGCCTAGTCAGCTGATTCCTCGACACCCTACAGATTTTGATTGCACTGTAGGCTTAGTAAAGTTATTAATGTACTTATCCACATATCATGCCTAAGGTTAAACAACCAAATTCTTTAAAAGTTTTAAGTATACTGCATGAATATGCTTCTGAGTTTGCCTCAACACCTAGAGGTGAATTATTTAGCAAATTCTGTGACTGTGTAGTCAGAAGTGGCTAAAGGTTTATGGTGGAAGCACATTGTTGCAGAGCAAACCGATATATCGGCCTGGCTGATATTTGGGTTTTACCGATATATCGGTATCGGCCAAAATGACTGATGTTTTCAGCCTCACTAGGTATTGATACAACGCTGTTATATTCCTCATGCATTGCAGACAACTTGCACAAAAAAGCACAATGAACCAAGTCAAGATAGTTATCTTGCAGCAACACTAGCAGGTACATTTTCATAAATAAGTAGACAAAATGAACCATGGAGCACGAATTGGCCGTTGCAGCTGAAACAAAAGCATCACATTGATAAGATTAATTATAAATCATAGCAAAATATTGAAATTGCTGCAATTTGAAAAATTTTAGCTCACAAATCCTGATTTTTGAAGTTTTTAAAAAAAGGTAAGGCACAGAATACATAATATTTTTGATAATGAAGCAGAAAACAAGATTTAAAAATTTTAAAACATTGGTTATCAATATCGGCCCAAAAAAATCCATATCGGTCAGTCTCTAATTTTAACAGAACACATATTTTGAACCTATTGGTTTTATTTCTAATACTGTATTGTATTTCGCATTTCAGTTTAAAATGCAGGAAATTGATATGTCAAAATTTGTAAATCATAAAGCCAAAATTTTAAGTTTTTAGGTCATAAAATTAGTTGCCCTATTTGAAACAAATTTGATAAAAACAGAATGAAGGTTGCAAGTACTTTTATGAAACAATTTCTGTTATTTTCAGGGCTGCGTCACTATTTGGCACTTATTCGTTGCACAAAAAAATAAAAAGTAAATTTAAACATACACCATACATTTACATAAAGTCTAAAACTGTGACATCATAAATTATGCTGGAGTAAAAGCCAGTGGAAACATAAGTGATATAAAGCAAATTCATAATCAAGCTCAACTAATTTTCATAAAGTGTATCCATCCTTCAAGCTTCATTCATAAAAAACATGCTCTGGTGAAAGCTGCTTCCAGCCTACCACTTCAAAGGAGCAACTGCAACAAACTCAACCTCAAAAGACATTTTAAATGAAACACTTTTATTAATTTAAAATATTTTACAAAACACATCCACCATTGCTGCATACCTGCCGTCAACACCAAGTAACTTATTGCAACAAAACCTGCTCACAACAAAAAAAATACTGTTCACTGCAGAACAACATGCCCAGCGAACTGTTAGTTAGGAAGATGTGTTTTAGATTAACCTTAAAGTTGATTTGTGTTGCATTTGCACATTTGAAATGAACTGGTAGAATACAAGAAATTATTCAGCACAATAAGCAGCAGCTACTGATGTGATTGTTTAATGCTGCTGTGGTCTAGTTTTTAGGCATAATGCTTTAGTTTTGCCTTCTACCCTGTGGATTGGTTGCAGTGCCTGGTTGGTGTTGCTCCAGATACACATGGTGGAAAAAAGCAACTTTCAAGTGCTACAAGATATATACTGTATATTTGAAGGTCACCCAAATGAAACAAGCTGATCAGAAGGTTACCAGATGGATAATGTACCTTGACAAATCCGTAGGCACTCTAGTTTTCTGAGAGTCCATAGAATATCTCACATGTGGTGTTTTCATGATTATTTACTGATGTGCAGACAAAAGTATGATGTGTTTGGCTGATTTGAAAATATTTTTTAATCAGAGTTGCAGATGAAAATATTGTGACAGCAATTCTTTATGTGACATGCAGTTCTTTGTGCTAAAATGGGCAGATTGTAATTTTGCTACTTGTGTCTTTCAGTGTTCACCATGCTAATCATCTCAGGAAATAGCAGTTTTGTAGTTTGAAACACCTTCATTTTAGTCAAATAAAATGTTGTTGAAAATATAATTTTCTGTATCTTGCTTGTCAAACTTACAATAATAATTTATGATTCTTTCGTATGCTGACCTTGCCCTAATATCTTTATAAGTTTGTAACAGCCAAGTCTTCATGCGTTCTTTTACCTGCTGTTAGCATAGTGTTAATGTACTTGAACAGGTTGTCAGTTGCAAAACAGCATGTTCATTGTGTGGATAATGTCAGCATCACAGCTATGGAACTGGATCCAATTGAGCATCGCTAGTATGTTGTATTGTGTTGTTTTGATGTAAATTACTAAATAATATTTGCACTTGTTCTTGATAAAAGAACTTAGTTTGTGATCTCTTTTTTTCTGTTTGCAATTTACAGAACTTTTTATTTGCAGTAATGAGAAATATACCACCGGTGTTATTTTTCAATGTCTGAATGGATTATGAAACAACATAAAAGTTGAAAAAATCTGTGGACAAGTTTGGTGTACAAACAAACTGGTGTTTTCCTGAAGTTGCTATAAAATAAAGTCTTGACCAGTTTTGTTTTCAAATTAAACAAAGTTCTTAAGTCAGTTTTTGGTGTATGGCATATTAATTGTTTATTGAAGAGGATACAGAAATCTTTAGTTTTTGTTCAACACTGGATCCAGAGACAACCATCTAAGGATAACTAGATTTATGTGCAATAAAATAGAAGTATTAGGAATTTGATGCTCACACATTTGCCTCACTTCCAAAAAAGTACTTGTAATTGCTGTGCTATGCTATGTGATTTTAACTGGCTTAGTGTTCATGCAAGAAATGCCATCAGTAAGTTCAAATTCTGACATTTCTATTTTGAGGAAAATTTCAGAATAAAATGTTAAATTCTGAAACTTTGTAAGATCTGGATCAGATAAAGAAAACTAAGCACAGTTTTGAAATAATTAAATCTTTCTGCAGTGGCCTTGAGCAGTTTTAACCTGATTTCAGTTCCTAGGATCTGAAATGTTACAGTAGTATGCTTACGCTTTTGGTACATTTGCTTGAAGATGTTTTTTGACCAGCTACTGCTTTATTATTAGGTCTAAAGTTTTGTCTTCTGCAATCTGCAGCTTGATTTCCACTGGTTCAGACAAAAATATAGCAATTCATGACACATGGAATTTGGCTAAGAAATCAGATAGCAACCGCCTTCCTCTTGTGTCCCGCGTTGGCAGGTATATGGCATATTATTACCACATTTTAACTTTCGTTGCTTCATCGTGTTGTGAATGTGCTTTTACTGGAAATGATAGTCCTTCAGTTCTGTTTTTTTTGTTTTTAATTCAACGGCTTTAATTTGACATAGATACAACCCAAACATTACTATAATCTTCTGGGGATGACTGATTACGACCAGGTGTTTGTATACATTTTTTGTTGTTGCAATGCCTTGTCAATCCTGTTCTTGTCAACAAATCGGAAGAGAGAAACGTAAGGACGATTTTGAAATAAGTTGAAAAAGGAAACTTTTTGATCAGAAAACCCAACTTTTCGCGAAAATTCCAGAGCTTAAGTTCCCAAATAAATTTGCATGTGAACTGCCACAAAAAAATAAATTCGCTGCAGGAATATGGGTTTTGTAATGCTTTTGTAAATAGAACAGAATATAACATAGGTTTTAAAACAGAATCAATACTTCCTTTTACAACCACGAATGAAAAAGAATGTTAATTTTGTTTCTTGTATTAAAATATGTGTAATGTTGTCTTTTTTTATGTGCAAAATGTACAGCAAGTGGGTGATAAACTATAGTTCGTGGTCGTCGTTCAGAGTTTGTCAAGTTAGCAATCGCAGTTTCTCCGCTTTCACCAAATCCCTATGTAGAAACGAAAGGCACAAAAGGTTCATGCACAAGAAGACAGTAAATTTCGTGCAATGGTATCCTCACGACACGGGGATGTTTGTGACATCTTCATTTGACGGGACTGTCAAGATTTGGGATACAAATACGCTGAAGGTATGATTGTGGATTGAATGCATGCAAGATTTTTTTCCCGACAACCAAATAGCATTTACCTTTTTACTTGGAAAGACGATTGCCTATGTTCATGGTGCCCGCTACGCTGTGTTGACATTTAGAATTTTGTAAAGCAGCACCACGATGAATTACTGTAGATCTCGCATCGCCTAAGTCTAGCCATGCATTCATAAGAGTCAAACTGTTATATCACCGCAGCGAACAGCCACAATTAACCCATGGTGCACGGGAGGCTTTGTTTCAGGGCTTACTTTAGCAAAATTGAGATACCCATGTTTTTCTTACATGCTGGATGATTTCGAGCAGTTGGTTTGCACTAGATTTTGTTTGTGCGGTTGTTAATTAAATCCCATGCGCATTTTGTTCATGTTGCTTGTATGTTTAAAAATTTTTAACTTCTCATACAGCCAGCTGAAACGATGGACGTAAAACTTCCTATATACAACCATCACTTGTCTCCGTTGAGTACTTCTCATTTTCTTGTTGCGGGTAAGTTCGGCATTTTGATTATCGGAGAATACACTACATTCTTGTGTAACTAATAACGACACCTGTCTGTTTATTTACTTCGTCTGGTCAGTGTAGGTTTGTCGTGTTATTAATGAGGGTCTTATGCGGTTGAAAGATAAACCTAAATAATGATATGCAAGTAGCTGTTTGAAATTCATCACCTTTCAGGCACCTTAGCGAAGCAATTGTTAAATGAACTAAATCAGTCCCGTAACTTAAACTTCCACACCTTCTTTATTTCAATAGCTGCCGTTCGCTAATGTTACCAAACAATATTTCCTTTGTTTTAAGAGAAATTTAAAGAAGTACTTTGATTGCTTTGATTTAGGAATAATTTCAGTTTGAAGAAAAATCTTACTTTTTATATGATGCTGGTCATGACTGCGCCAATTTCAAATGTAATGTAGAAAAACACCTCTAACCTCGTGAAAGAAGCGCTACTCCCGCTTGAAACTAGCCTGATTAGAGCGAGAAAACCACAATTTTGGTACTTCAGAACAGGAGTCTCCAAACTTCGGCCCGCGAAGCCATTTAACGACCTGCGACATCATTTCATCCGGTCGCAAAGACATTTTGTCCATAATAGAAAAATATTGTATGTACGAAAAATTTGTTGATTTCGTAGAATGTATATCCTGACACAATCACATTGCGTAAGATGTCCGGCCCTCGAATTGTTGTCTAAATGGCTTATGTGGCCCTCTGACAAAAAACGTTTGGAGACCCTGCTTCAGAGCGATGGATAACCGTACAAAAATTGCAAACTTCGATTTGAAATTGGAAGGTTTCGCTGGTCGGGCAACTGACCAGTTTACATTACTTGCCTGCGGCCATCATGTCTGACCCCCTGTACTTGATGAAGATGGTCTGCTATGAAATATAATGATTTATGTTTATCCACAATTTCTGATGGTGAAACATGTTCATAATCAGAGGTGAATTTTCATTTTCGGGGCCGTATAGCCTATTTTAAATTGGGGTCATTCTGGAAGGTTTGCGACGTCTGATGTCATACAAATTAGCACCACACGTACTGAACAAGCTGTTCCAATTCATGAACATATTACAGTACTTCACGCATCGGTGAGATTATCTGACCACACTCACATTATACATATTTATTGAGTACCTCACGGGCCTCCTGTAATCTGAAAAATGGATTCAGGCATTTTGCTCCACACATTATATGTAACAATAACCAATTCTCAACGCCATAAAAGGAGAATGCTCATCATCACTCACATCAATGTATCGCGCTCATTCTTCTATAGAGATCTTTTGTTAGCGGCCTAGTCAAAAACGTGCGTTGAACCAAAACAAGAATACAAATGTAAATGCTTACAGAAATGCTGGAAATTGTCCTTACTCCCAAAATTTTGGGGCGCCCCGAAATCGGGGGCCCTAGGCTTAAGCCTTTTTAGCCTAATGGTAAATCCGCGCCTGTTCATAATTCACATATACTTGGTATGGCGTAAGCTATTTCTGACCGTGTTAGATATAATGCACCAGATCAATATTTAATCCATGTGAAGCGTAAGTCTCCCAAGTTAAAAAATACTTATGCTAGTTGCATTTCTGTTCGTAGCCATTAATTTCTGATGATTAGTTGTTTGTGGGTCTTTGTAGATCCGTCCAAAAAGATTTTTGGTCGTGCAAAACCTTTGCGGAACTGTTTGCCTTTGCCATTAGAGAAAAGTTTGAAATTAGTTCGGAAGTTCTTCAAGTTTTGGTCTGGATCAAAATGTCTAACAAGGGAAATCGTTGAGCGTAAACGTTTTGCAAAATAAACGTAATTTACCAAATGTTTTATGAAAACCAACTCCAAACGACGATCTCTGTTCTACATGAAAATGCTTCTGTTCTATACATGACTCCCGTCTTACAGGTTTCTTAAAGCTATCGGCCGTGAACGCACACGGTTCTAGAACAAGAAGTATTTTTATGTCTCGTACGTTATTTTCCAACCTTGCGGGTAATTAATGCAACTGTAGCAGAATTGCAAAAATATCCTTAACCTTTTTTATCAAGCTGTTTACAACAAAATTTTGCTTTATTACTTCTTAACACTTATCCCTCAGAAACATGAAAAGACGCTTGGAGCAGATCCCCAGCAAAATTTTTATCTTTGTTCCTAACAAAACTTTAATCAAATCCTAATTAAGCCCATGACTTCTCGTTTTAATGTCAAGCTGTTGCACCGAGCTTGCATGTTGTGCGAAAAAATACATTCTGTTCTGTAGCGGCCTCAAACCCAAGTTGAGATCCAGACATGTTGGTCGCGTCTAGACACGTCATGAAATACGCAGTGTAACCAGGGCATTGTTAGTGATCGACGTGTTTTGTTGAGAGGCTACCTATTTTACTTAATTAACCGTCGCTGATGCCGAGAGGTGAATGCGCTGTTCTGCTAGAATATATAAAAGCAGAAACGATGACCACCTTGTCAGAATGAAGGATAGCAGTATGTTGCAGCGTATGTAAGATTAGATGAAAGTTGACATTAGTTCAAAGAAGCTGTTCAATGTTGGCTGTTATCCAGCCATCAGCAGTCTGCTTTCCCGTGACAGTTTGGGCCAAATACTGGCGTGTCTCAGCTCATCAGCAGTTTTCTAGGCGTCAAGCAATTTGAAAGCAATACAATTTTGAGTCAAACGTGCATTGAAAGTTCTACCCAAATTTCTGAGATCTTGTATTGGGCGCGCCATTTATTTTTGGGCGGGATGAAATGATTGCCCCATTGGCATAAATGTGTTTTTTGATATTCTGAAAATTTTTAACATAATTTAGAGCTGAAGTAAGTGCGATACTGAAGATAGCGTGACCTCAAATGTGGCTCCACAGGGCTCAGCAGTGAGATGTAACAAAAGTTGCATTGCCCTGTTGGTAGAACCTATTTTGGGTCCTTGCTGGCTTTACAATAACTGACAACGCAATAGGTTGCATTTTTACTGATCGTGTTGCTCAAATTTGGAAAATATCTTTTTACCTCAATAGAGCTTTCAATATTTGTTGTTTCTAAGAATGTATGTCGGTGCCATAGGTAATGACATCTTGTTAAAAATTTTTAGCGGCCACCCCATCGCACGTACGAATGGCGGATATGCGAACCGGCTCAACAAGCCACATGTTGAAAGGTGGGAATCGTTGCTTGTCATCGCTTGCTGTCCACAAATTTTTAGCCAGTTGTGTGGGAGAGTGAAATTGTGCATGAT